>Ga0182024_10001075_pt1 | contig 70811 bp, 74 predicted proteins | sample P32metaG_FD_120480 | JGI IMG/M metagenome (GOLD analysis project Ga0182024, IMG submission 120480) | Permafrost microbial communities from Stordalen Mire, Sweden - P3-2 metaG (Illumina Assembly) | ecosystem: Environmental > Terrestrial > Soil > Wetlands > Permafrost | place: Sweden: Stordalen...
ACCCACGCCAAGCGGCTCGAACGCCTCGCCGCCGAGGGTTTCGGCGAAAACGAGCTGTCGAGAATTCACGGCCCGATCGGGCTCAATATCGGCGCGGTGTCGCAGGCCGAGATCGCGGTGTCGATCATGGGCGAGATCACTAGCGTGCTCCGCCGCGCCAGCGCCTGAGTCGCGGGGATGAAGTTCGGCGAAGTCCCGGCAGCCGAGGCGGAAGGCGCGATCCTCGTCCATAGTCTGCGCTTCGGCAAAACCGCGCTGCGGAAGGGCCGCATCCTGTCCGCGGCCGACATCGCCGAAATCGGCGGCGCCGGCATCGGCGAGATCACCGTCGTGCGGCTTGAACCCGGCGATATCCGCGAAGACCCCGCCGCCGACCGCGTCGCCGCCGCCCTTGCCGGAGCGGGGGTCGCGACCGCGGCGGCGTTCACCGGCCGCGCCAATCTTTTCGCCGAGGCGAAAGGCCTCCTGGTGTTCGATCGCGAGCGGCTCGACCGGTTCAACCTGGTGGACGAGGCGGTGACCTTGGGGACGCTGCCGCCTTATGCCGTCGTCGAGCCGCGCCAGATGGTGGCGACGGTCAAGATCATCCCCTTCGCGGTGCCGGAAGAAACGATTGCAAGATGCGCGGCCATCGCGTCGCAAGGCGGCAAGATGCTGCGGGTCGCGGCGTTCCGTTCGCTTGCGGTCGGGCTGATCCAAACCCGGTTGCCGGGCCTGAAGGAATCCATCCTCGACAAGACCCGCGAGGTGACGCACGCCCGGCTCGACGCGCTGGGCTGCAGCCTGACGCTCGAACGCCGCTGCGCGCACCACAGCAAGGAACTGGCGACGGAGATCGAGGCGGCGATCGGCGGGGTCGAGATGCTGCTGGTCCACGGCGCCTCGGCGATCGTCGACCGGCGCGACGTGATCCCCGCCGCCATCGAGGCGGCCCGCGGCACGGTCGACCATTTCGGCATGCCGGTCGACCCCGGCAATTTGCTATTGCTCGGCCATATCGTCGGCAAGCCGGTGCTCGGCTTGCCGGGCTGCGCGCGCTCGCCAAAGGTCAACGGGTTCGACTGGGTACTCGAACGGCTCGTCGCCGGTTTGCCGGTCGGGCCCAAAGAGATCATGTCGATGGGCGCCGGCGGGCTCCTCGCCGAAATCCCGGCGCGGGGGCTGAAACGCGCCGAGGCCGGCGCGGCGCCGGAGACGAAGCCCGCCGCGAGAGCGCCACCCGGCCCTCGCATCGCCGCGATCCTGCTCGCCGCCGGCAAGTCCAGCCGCATGGGATCGAACAAGATGCTGGAGGCAATCGACGGGCAGCCGATGGTGGCGCGCACGGCGCAGCGACTGCTGTCCTCACATGCGAGGCCGGTCGTCGCGGTGCTCGGCAACGAGGCCGATGCGGTCGACGACGCGCTGAGCAAGCTCCCGGTCGAACGGGTGCGCAACCCCGATTACGCCGCCGGTCTCGCAACCTCGCTCAAGCGCGGCCTCGCCTCGTTGCCAGACGAGGTCGACGGGGCGGTCATCTGCCTCGGCGACATGCCGCTGATCACCGGCCGCGATCTCGACCGGCTGATCGCCGCGTTCAACCCGCTCGAAGGCCGCGCGATCGTCGTGCCGACGCGGCGCGGCCAGCGCGGCAACCCGGTCGTGTGGTCGCGCCAGTTCTTCTCCGAGATGATGGCGCTATCGGGCGATTCCGGAGCACGGCGGCTGATCGACGAGCACGCCGACCTCGTCGCCGAGGTCGAGATGGATAGCGATAGCGTGCTGACCGATATCGACACGCCAGAGGCACTTGCCGAATTGCGCCAGCGAGTGAGACCCCAGGAACGCGTCTAAGGTCGAAAGAAGCCCCGCCTATCGCTTGGCGTTGTGGATCAGATAGGCGGCGAAATCGACCGGCTTCAGCTTGAGTTCCTTGGTCTCGCTGTCGCCCGCCAGGGCGCGGCTGACGACGATGTGGTTCTCGACCTTGATCTCGTTGAGGCGAAAGACGCCGTGCGCGCCCTTGAGCTTGGGATAGAGGCTGGGATCGATCATCCGTTCCTTTGTCGCCAAGCGGTTGAGCATCTCTTCCTCGTCCAACCCTTCAATGGGTTCGGCCTTGACGATCGACCAGTCGCTCTCGCCGGCCCAGCCCGCTTCCGCCGCCAGCTTCGGATCGCCGTCGGCGATTCCGACCTTGTAGACATGCTTGCCGAGCCCGACATCGGACCCCCATTTGCTCGTCTTGACGCTGCGCGCGACAAAGATGCTCGGCATGCCGCCCTCCGACTAGCCCCAGTACCGGCCGCTGCTGCCGATCGCGACGGTGATGAGGCCGAGGATCAAGTTGACGATCACGATGATGCGGATCTGGTTGAGCTGCATCGCCGCGCCGGCGTTGTCGCCCGCCGCCATCGCGGTTCGAAAGCGCCGCCATGGCGCAAAATAAAGGTGCAGGAAGATCAGCATCATCACGATGCCGATCACCATCATCAGATGGACGTACAACCCGACCTTGTCGAAGCCGCCGAAAAGCGCAGAGACCATCGCAAAGCCGGAGAGCAGCAGCAATACGATCGCCGCGAAGACCCAGGCGAAAAACCGGTCGAGCACGCGCAGCCATAATCCGAGCCGCGCGGGAGGATCGAGCGGTCCGCTCGCCGGGCGCAGCACGACCAGCGCGAAGAACATGCCGCCGACCCAGATCACCGCGCTCAGGATGTGGACGATCAGCGCGACCGCGCCGGCCACCATGGTGCCGTTGCCCAACGTCAGCCGCCGTATCCGGGCGCTTTCCGTGCCAGCCCGCCATAGAGGTCGAGCATCCGCCCGCGCCAGGCGTGGACCGGGTCGTCGGCCGCCACCAGCTCGAAATCGCTGATCGCCCGCGCCCATTGGAAGGCGCCGAAGACGATGTAGTCGGCATAGGCGGGGGCATCGCCGCAGACGAAATTCTGGCGCTCGACGGTGCGGCGCAGCGGGTCGAGACTGGCGCGGAACGCCGGCAGGCGCGCCTCGCGGTCCTTCACCACTTCTTCCAGCGTCGCGCCGAACCGCCCCTCGCGCGAGCTGCGGAAATAGGCCTGGTCGGCCGGGCCGATATGCTTCCAGATATCGAGCACGATGAGGCGGACCAGCCCGGCCTGCAGCACGGTCTCGGTCCAGTTCTGGACGAATTTCGAGAGCCCGCGCGCGGCTTCGCCGGGAAACAGGCGCGACCGGTCGGCGTAGCGCTCCTCCAGGTAATCGGCGATCGCCGAGGAATCGTGCACGACCGTGCCGCCGTCGACGATGACCGGCACCCGTCCGTCGTTGGGGTTCGGCAACTTGTCCTTTTCGGTGAAGCGCCACGGCACGGTCTCGACCTCGAGCCCCTTGTGCGCCAGCGCCATCCGCGCGCGCCAACAGAACGGGCTGAACCGTCGGTTCGCCTCGGTCCCGGCGAGGTCGTACATCGTGATCGCCATCGTCCGCCTCCGTGCCCTTGCGCGTCGCCACTATGGCCCTTCGCGGCCGTGCCGCCAACACGTGGCACGTCCCTTGCTGCAGTGCACACAAGAGGTGGCATCGCATGGCGGCGGAATGACGGTAGAAGCAGGCTTTACCGAGGAACAGAAACAGTATCTGGAAGGATTTATTGCCGCGATTGCCAATAAACGCGGCATTTCCGTGCCCAATACTTCGTCACTGGCCGTCTTAGCGGGTGCAGCGAACCCTTATCCCGCCGACCCGATGGCGATACATTACGCGGCGCAGGACCGCATCGCCACCGCCGGCGGCAAGCTGGTGCCCGAGGAAATCGCCAAGCGCGAGAAGCACCCTTTCGACATCTGGGACGAGATGGCGGCCAACGCCGCCGCCGGGCGCTTTCCAAAAGGTCTCGACGTTTTCCGTCACAAATTCCACGGGCTCTTTTACGTCGCGCCGAACCAGGACGCGTTCATGCTGCGGCTGCGGCTGCCCGGCGGCATCGTCCTCGCCCATCAAGCGCGCGGGCTCGCCGATGTCGCCGAGCGCTTCGGCGGCGGCGCCGTCGACATGACCACCCGCGCCAACCTGCAAATCCGCGAGATCGGCGCGGCGCACCCGATCGACGTGCTGACCGCGATCGACGAACTTGGCCTCACCTCGCGCGGCGCCGGCGCCGACAACATCCGCAACCTGACCGGCAGCCCGGCCGCCGGCATCGATCCGCACGAGCTCTACGATACGCGCCCGCTCTGCCGCGCGCTCTACCACCACATCCTCAACCATCGCGAGCTGTTCGGACTGCCGCGCAAATTCAACATCGCCTTCGACGGCGGCGGGTTGCTCCCGGTCCTCGAGGACACCAACGATATCGGCTTTGCCGCGGTCAAGGTCGGGCCGGACAAGCCGGTTCCCGAGGGCATCTATTTCCGCATGATGCTCGGCGGGCTGACCGGGCACCAAAGCTTCGCCGCGGATGCCGGCGTGCTGCTGACCCCGGACGAGGTCGTTCCCGGCGCGGTCGCCATCGTTAAGACGTTCATCGCTAGCGGCGACCGCACCGACCGCCACAAGGCACGGCTCAAATACCTGATCGACCGCTGGGGCATTCCGAAAATCATGGCCGAGGCGGCAACCTACCTACCCTTCGCCTGGCGCTTTGCCGGGCCAGAAGTCAACGAGCCGCGCGGCCCAATCGACCGGCAAGGCCATATCGGCATCCACGAGCAGGCGCAGGAAGGGCTTTGCTATATCGGCGTTGTGCCGCCGGTCGGGCGGCTGAGTGGGGGCCAGCTGCGCGGCCTAGCGGCGATCGCCGAGGCATACGGCTCGGGCACGCTGCGCCTGACGGTCTGGCAGAATCTGTTGATCTCCGACATCAAGCAGAGCGAGATCGGGAGCGCCGCGGCCGAAATCGAAGCGCTCGGGCTCTGCGTCAAGCCGAGCGCGGTGCGCGCCGGGCTCGTCGCCTGCACCGGCAATGTCGGCTGCAAGTTCGGGCTGGCCGATACCAAGCGTCATGGGCTGGCGCTCGCCGATCATCTCGACGCCCGGCTCGCCGTCGATATGCCGCTCAACATCCACCTGACCGGCTGCCCCAATTCCTGCGCCCAGCACGCGGTCGGCGATATCGGTCTGCTGGCGACCAAGGTCGACGCCGGCGGGGACGACGAGATCGAGGGCTATCACGTCCATGTCGGCGGCGGGAGCGGCGGCGAGCAGCGGCTGGCGCGCGAGATCTTCCAGTCCGTGCCGGGCGAGGCGCTGCCGGCAAAGATCGAGGCGATGTTGCGGGCCTATCTGGCGCATCGCCGCGACGGCGAGAGCTTCCACGTCTTTGCCGGGCGGCACAGCGATGCCGAGCTGACCGCGATCTTCGCGCCGGTCGCCGAGGCGGCATGACATGAGCCTCGTCCCGCGGCTTCCCGGCACGGCGCCATTCTCGCCGCCGCAGCGCGCCTGGCTCGACGGGTTCATCTCCTGTCTGCTGAGTAGCGATTTCGTACCGCCGCCGGTCGCCGCGCCCGAGCCGGCGGACGATGAGCTGCCCTGGCACGACCCGGTCCTGCCGCTCGATGAACGGCTGGAGCTGGCCGCGGGCCGTAAGCCCGAACATCTGCTGATGGCCGCGATGGCGCAGCTCGATTGCGGGCAGTGCGGCTATTTCTGCGAGAGCTACGCGGCGGCGATCGCCAGCGGCACCGAGCCGTCGCTGAACCGCTGCGTGCCGGGCGGCAAGGCCACTTCGCGGATGCTCAAGGAATTGCTGGCCGGGACCGGCGCGCCCGTCGAAACCAGAGCAACGGTGCCGGCGGCGGCCGCCGAACCGCTTCCGTCGCGGGCGGCCGGGCTCAACGAGCATTTCGCCGCGCGGCTGCGCCGGGCCGTGACGCTGCACGGCGCCGGCGCCGAAAAGGACACGCGGCACGTCGTGCTCGAAAGCGCCGACCGCGGTGTGTCCTACCAGGCCGGCGATAGCCTCGCGGTCGTCGCGCGCAACAGCCCCGACCTCGTCGGCGCGATCATCGAGCGGCTCGCCGCGCCGCCCGATACCCCGGTCCGATCGCCCGATGGGATCGAGCGCCCGCTGATCGAGGCGTTGAGCGATTGCTGCGAAATCCGCCGCCCCTCCGACCAGGCGATCGAGGTACTGGCGTCGCGCGCCATCGACCGCGAGGAGTCACGCGTCCTTCAAGCCATGGCCGAGGGTTATCCGGGCGCCGGGCCCGACGGCGCCGATTTGCTCGATCTGCTGGATGCATTTCCGTCGTCGCGGCCGCCGCTATCGGAGCTGATCTCGGCGCTCGACCCGCTGCTGCCGCGGCTTTACTCGATCGCCTCCTCACCCAAGACCGTGCCGGGCGAGATACACCTCGCGGTCGCCGTGGTGCGTTACCAGATGCGCGCGAGACAGCGCGGCGGGGTCGCCTCGACCTTTCTCAGCGAGCGCCTGCCGGAAGGCGAGACGGTCTCGGTCTATGTCAATCCGGCCGACGGGTTCCGCCTGCCCGCGCCGGACAAGCCGGTCATCATGATCGGTCCCGGCACCGGGGTCGCGCCGTTCCGCGCTTTTCTCGAGGAGCGGCGCGCGACCGGCGCTAAAGGCCGCAACTGGCTCTTCTTCGGCAATCAGCGCCGGGCCAGCGATTTCCTCTTCGAGGACGATCTCACCGCCTATCACCGCGATGGGCTGTTGACCCGGCTCGACACCGCGTTCTCGCGCGACCAGACGCACAGGCTCTACGTCCAGCACCGGATGCTGGAGAACGCCACGGCACTGTGGGCGTGGCTCGAGGACGGCGCGCATCTCTATGTCTGCGGCGACGCCGAGAAGATGGCGCGCGATGTCGATCGGGGCCTTGCCTACATCGTCGCCAAGGAAGGCCGCATGGATGCGGCCGCCGCCAAAGCCTACCTCGCCCGGCTCGCGCGCGAAGGCCGCTATCAGCGGGATGTCTACTAAGCGTAAGGAGAGCAGAATGTTTCTCGAAACCGTCGACCAATTCGCCAAGACATCCGTTGCCAAGACTGCCTATCTGCGGCGCTCGCCGGGCGGATTCTTCATCAGCTCGATGCTGGCCGGCGCCTATGTCGGGCTCGGCATCATCCTGATCTTCAGCGTCGGATCCAACCTCGATCCGGGGATCAGGCCGCTCGCCATGGGCGCCTCGTTCGCGATCGCCCTCACCCTGGTGATCTTCGCCGGGTCGGACCTGTTCACCGGCCATACGATGTTCATGACTATCGGCTGGCTGCAAAAGCGGATCGGCCTGCGCGATCTCGGCGCGAGCTGGACGATGACCTGGGTCGGCAACCTCGCCGGCTGCCTCGTGTTGGGAGCGCTGTTCGTTGCCGGCGGCGGCGGGGTTGTGCTGTCGTCGCAAAGCCACCTGATGGTCAACGTCGCGGCGGCGAAGATGAATGCGCCGGCGCTCGAACTGTTCGCCCGCGGCGTGTTGTGCAACTGGCTCGTCTGCCTGGCGATCTGGACCTCGGCGCGGATGACCAACGACACCGCCAAGTGCATCGCGATCTTCTGGTGCCTCTATGCCTTCATCGCCAGCGGGTTCGAGCACTCGATCGCCAACATGACGATCTTCGCGATCGCCCTGCTCGCGCCGCATCCCGACACGGTCACCGTCGCGGGCATGGGCTGGAACCTGCTTTGGGTGTCGCTCGGCAACATCGTCAGCGGTGCTGGGATCGTCGGTGTGGGGTACTGGGCCGCATCGCGGGAAAACGAACCCGCCGCGGCCCAGATCACCCTCGCCGCCGCCGAGTAGCCGCCTACGCTGTTCTGCTGCGCCGGCGCAGCTGGCGCAGCGACAGTACGTGCAGCAGGATCGAGCTCGGCACCGCAAACGCCGGGATCATCACGTTCGGGTAGAGTCCCCCCGTCACGTTGGGAATGCTCGGCACGATCAGTTGCAGGGGCCCTGGAGTGATGGCCAGCCCGATCCCGACCGCGACGGCGAAGTCGAGCAGACCGAAGACATTCCAGGCGATCGCCGCCTTGCGCGCCTCCAGCGTGCTGGGTGCCAATGCAATGGCCACGGGCACCGCAAGCAGCCCGGTGGTCACGTCGCCGATGCCGGCGGGCAGAGCAAAAACCCCGGGAATGACGTTGCGCGCCCAACCGACCAGGAACACGCTGCCAAACACCCGGTAAAGCTGGAGAGCGATCAGCCAGGTCGCTGGCATCGCGTCGAGTACCTGCCCCATCCGCTTCGAGCGCAGAAGAATTGGCGTGCCGATGATTACCGACAGGAAGATCGCTAACGGCAAGAACGGAACGGGGCTCGCACCGAGCCGAAACGCCCCATTGATCGCCGCGCTCCAGACCACCGCGAGCCATAATGTGTAGGGAATCAGGACCGCCAGCCAAAAGTTGCGCCGCTGGGTGGGCGTCAAATCGGTTCGCTCGAGGCCGAGCCACAGGCCGAGCGACAACATCATGTGAATAAAGACGCGTACGGCAACGGTTTGCACGCCGCTCGACGACATGATCGGAACGCTGTAGGTGAGCGCTATCCAAAGCGCCGTGAGCGGCACGACCCACAGCAGGGCACGCCATCCCCGGCGCGGGGGAGTGGTCTCGGCATGAAAGACGGCAGCGGTCATGACCCACCTCGTCGGTTATAACTCCTGCATTACAAGTGACTATGTAAATCGGAGTTACTATGCAATCGATCACGACCGAGTTACCGTGACGCCGATGACCGGATTGCCCCCCGTATCGGCGCCTTACGACATGCGCTGCCCGATTGCCCGCGCGCTCGACATCATCGGCGAACGCTGGACAATCCTGATCCTGCGCGACCTCGTCGTCGCCGGACCGCGCAAGTTCCAGGATTTAGAGCGGGCGCTTGGCGGGATCAGCCCGAACACCTTGTCCGCCCGGCTGAAGCGCCTCGAAGACGCGGGAATCGTCGAGCGCCGATTCTATGAGCAGCACCCGCCCCGCGCCGAATATGCGCTGACCGAAAAGGGCGCGGAATTGCGGCCCGTGCTGCGGGCGTTGCTCGAGTGGGGTCGGCGCCACACGAAGTTTCGGGCCAAGGCCGAGTAGGGTCGCCGCCTCGCCTTGCCCTCCGACGCGCGCGTGCTATAAGGCGGTGACAAGCTGCGGAGGCGCGCTTGCCGACCGTCTTTATCTTGAACGGGCCGAATTTGAACCTGCTCGGGGTGCGCGAGCCGGCGACCTATGGCTATGACACGCTGGGCGATGTCGAGCAGCGCTGCCTCGCCCGCGCCGCCGCGCTCGACCTGACGATCGATTTCCGCCAGACGAACCATGAAGGCCAGCTGGTCGACTGGATCCAGGAGGCGCGCGAATCCGCCGACGGCATCATCCTCAATGCGGGCGCGCTGACGCATACGTCGGTGGCGGTGCTCGACGCTCTCAACGCCGCCGATCTGCCGGTCATCGAGGTGCATTTGTCGAACATCTTCAGGCGCGAGCGCTTCCGACATCATTCCTATGTCAGCCTGGCGGCCAATGGCGGCATCTTCGGGCTCGGGCCGCAGGGCTACGAGCTGGCGCTGGAGGCGATCGCCGGGCTGATCGACGCCGAACCCAGCGAGGTTCCTCGGTGAGGTTTGGCAGCCGCCGTCCCGCGCTGGCGCCCGATCCCGATCTGATCCGTTCGCTGGCCAAACTGCTCGACGAGACCGGGCTCAGCGAGATCGAATATACCGTCGGCGACCAGCAGATTCGGGTTGCCCGCGAGACCGCTGCAGCCGCGGGTCCGGCGGTTGCGGCGGCAAAGACCCCGGAACGGCCCGCAGAGCCCGCCACGCCGTCGCCACTCAACGGCAGCAACGGCCACGACAAGGGCAACGGTCATGACCATCCCGGCACGTTGAAGGCACCGCTCGTCGGCATCGCCTACCTGGCCGCCGAGCCCGGCCAGCCGCCCTATGTGCGGATCGGCGACACCGTGGGAGAGGGGCAGACCCTGCTGATCATCGAGGCGATGAAGGTGATGAACCAGATCCGCGCGCCGCGCGCCGGCCGCGTCACGCACGTCTATGTCGGTGACGCCGAGCCGGTCGAATACGGCAGCGCGCTGATGCTGATCGAATAGGGCGCGGACGCGCCCGCCTCCCGGCGATGTTCGAGAAAGTCCTGATCGCCAATCGCGGCGAGATCGCGTTGCGCATCCATCGCGCCTGCCGCGACATGGGGATCAAGACCGTGGCGGTGCACTCGACCGCCGACGCCAACGCGATGAACGTGCGGCTCGCCGACGAGAGCGTGTGCATCGGCCCACCGCCCGCGCGGCAGAGCTATCTCAACATCCCGGCGATCCTCTCGGCCGCGACGATCACTGGCGCCGATGCGATCCACCCGGGAATCGGCTTCCTTTCCGAGAATTCCGATTTCGCCGAGGTCGTCGCCGAGCACGGTTTCACCTTTATCGGACCGAAGCCCGAGCACATCCGGGTGATGGGCGACAAGGTGCGCGCCAAGGCGGCGGCCAAGGAACTCGGCATCCCGACCCTTCCCGGCTCGGACGGCGCGTTGCGCGACGCAGGGGCGGCGGCCGCAGCGGCGCGGTCGATCGGCTATCCGGTGCTGCTGAAGGCCGTCTCGGGCGGTGGCGGGCGCGGCATGAAGCTCGCCCATGACGATGCCGAGTTGCGCAACCTCCTACCGCTGGCGCAGTCCGAGGCCCAGGCGGCATTCGGCGACGATGCGGTCTATCTCGAGCGCTTCCTCGAGCGGCCCCGCCATATCGAGATCCAGCTTCTGGGCGATGGGCAAGGCGCGGTCGTTCATCTCGGCGAGCGCGACTGCTCGCTGCAGCGCCTGCACCAGAAAGTCATAGAGGAGACGCCGTCGCCGGGCCTCGACCCCGGCGCACGCAAGCGGCTCGTCACAACCGCCGTCGCGGCGCTCGAAAAGCTCGGCTATCAGAGTGCTGGGACGATCGAGTTCCTCTACCAGGACGGCGAGTTCTATTTCATCGAGATGAACACGCGCCTCCAGGTCGAGCACCCGATCAGCGAGATGGTCAGCGGCATCGACCTGGTGCGCGAGCAATTGCGCATCGCCGCCGGCGAGCCGCTCGGTTATCGCCAGGGCGACATCCACCTGCGCGGCCACGCGATCGAGTGTCGGATCAACGCCGAGCGAGCCGACGATTTCCGGCCCTCACCGGGCCGCATCACCGAGTACCACGCGCCCGGCGGGCCCGGTGTCCGCGTCGATAGCGCGCTCTACCAGGGCTATGAGGTGCCGCCCTATTACGACAGCCTGATCTCGAAGCTGGTGATCTATGGCGGCGACCGCGAGGAATGCCTCATGCGGCTGCGCCGCGCGCTCGAGGAATACGTGATCGGGGGTATCGACACGACCATTCCGCTGCATCAGCGTCTCGCCGAGAACACCGAATTCCAGAAGGGCGCCTACGATATCGGCTGGCTCGAGCGCGTGCTCGACCGCGGGCGCTAAAGCGATGTCGGCGCCGATTTCGCTGACCCCCGAGCTCCTGCTCCGGGCCTACGAGGCCGGCATCTTCCCGATGGCCGAATCGGCCGACGACCGGGAGCTGTTCTGGGTCGATCCGCAACATCGCGGCATCCTGCCGCTGGACGGGTTTCACCTGTCGCGCCGGCTGCGCCGGGTGGTGCGCCAGGATCGCTTCGAAGTTCGGGTCGACAGCGATTTCACGGCGGCGCTCACGGGCTGCGCCGAGGCGACCGACAAGCGGCCAAACACCTGGATCAACGCCGAGATCCTGCGGCTCTATACCGCGCTCTTCGAAGACAACGCGGCGCACAGCGTCGAGTGCTGGCAGGAGGGAAAGCTCGTCGGCGGGCTTTACGGGGTCTCGATCGGCGGCGTCTTTTTCGGTGAGAGCATGTTCAGCCGGGTCCCCGATGCCAGCAAGGTCGCGCTCGTCCACCTCGTCGCCCTGCTGCGCCGCGGCGAATACCGCCTGCTTGACGTCCAGTTTCTGACCCCCCATCTGGCTCGGTTCGGCGCGATCGAGGTGCCGCGCGCCGAATACCGCCGATTGCTCGGCGAGGCACTTGGCTACCGCTGCGGCTTCGGGCCTGGCTTTGGCGCGGGTGGCGTGGGCGCAGGCACCGGGGCGTTGGGCGCCTTGCAGCCGAGCAGGATCACGTCATAGACCGGATGCTCCAGGCCGGAGAGCGCCGGGCTCGACGAGAACATCCAGCCGCTGAATAGGCGCTTGGTCTGGTCGCCGGGCGGGGTTTCGTAGATCTGGACGAAGGCGGCGTTTTCAGGCGAAGCGTCGGGTGGGTTGGTCTCGCAATCGCGCACCAGGATCGACAGCGTGCCGAAGGTCACCGACTGGCCCACCGGGGTTTCGATCTGCGAGACGCGCGCGGAGATTTTGTCGAGCCCCTGCAGGACGGCGATCGGCTCGGGGATCATCGCCGCTGAGGCGGCGGTTGCGGCCGAGACCGCGGCCAGCGCGGCCGCCGCCAACGCAGCTTTCATTTACGGTAGGGGTTCACAAGACCGGCGACGATGCCGGCCAGGACCTCCCGCAACTGAGCTTCGTCGCAGCCCATTAGTACCCCGTCTTCGAGCGCATCCTGCGCCAGGTCGCGCAGCTCGGTGAGGTTCTCGTTCAGCACCTTGATCTTCTCGACGCATGAAACCGGCTCGCCTTCCGGCGTGTGCCAGAGCGGAAATTCGTCGGTAGCGGTCTTGGCCATGGGCGCGCCTTGATTATTTCTGCGGCGGCGTCTCGCCTGGCGGCGCGGGAGGAGCCGGGGCTTCGCCCTCGCCCGGCTTCTTGGCCGGCGGTGAGAACATCATCTGCCCGATCAGGTGCTCCAGGCTCACCGATGACTGGGTGAACTTGATCTGTCCGCCGGGCGGTATGTCCTTGTCCGATCCGCCCGGCACCAGCGACATGTACTTGTCGCCCAGCAGGCTCGACGAGACGATCTCGGCGACGGTGTCGTCGGGAAGCTTCACGGAGGGCTGCACGGTCATCCGCACCGTGGCTAGAAACGTCGTCGGATCGAGCGTCGCGCTGGTGACGGAGCCGACCTTGATCCCGCTGATGCGCACGTCGCTGCCGTCGCGAATCCCGTCGATGTGCTCGAAATTGGCGGTGAGCAGATAGCCCGGCACCGAACGCAGCTGGCTCGTGCTGTAGGCGAAGAACAGGAACAGCCCGGCGACGACCAGGACGACCGCGCCCATCACCGTCTCGATTACATTGCCCCTCATTGCCGGGCTCCGCCTGTGATCATGCTGTCGCGACCGGCTATTCCGGCGCCCACGGCTCGTAATCCGCGGCGGCGCGGGCGCGGTGCCCGCCGCGCAGCACCGAACCGCGCGGGTGATACGCCTGCGGCGTGCCGGTGAGATTGGGCTCGTGCGGCTTTTCCCAGGCGTAGTGCTGGCGCTCGCCCGGCAGCTCGTCGACGGTGTGGTGCAGCCAGGCGTGCCATTCCTGGGGGACCTTCGACCCCTCGGCCTCGCCTTGGTAGATCACCCAGCGCCGCTCGCGCGCGAAGCGCCCGCCGCCCCGACCCGTCGGCTTGTCGCCCTTGAGGCGGTAATAGCGGTTGCCGTACTGGTCGGAACCGACCAGATCGCCGCGCAACCACGTTAGAATCAGCGTCCCGAGCGTCGTCATAATTCCCAATCCTGGCGGGCGCGCGGACTATCGCACCGCCGCCCAGCCTCGGTAAAGGCCCGCCAAAGGCCGAACACCATCGCGACGGTTGAGCGCAGGCCGCCTTCGACTCCACCCGAGTCAAGTCCCTTCCCATATATTGTGTCTCAAAAAATTCGATACATAGATATTGATCCGCCCATTTGTGAAGCACATAATCCGGTGGTTGAGTTGGGGGTCAAATACCGGATCTAGCGGGCAACGCTGACCGGAGTCTGCCAAATCGGGGGATTTTATGCATATCGCGCGTCGCTTCACCACTGCCAGCCACGACCCCTATGAGGGTATCGCCTTTCGTATTGCGACAAGCGAGATTCGCAACCCCGACGGCTCGGTCGTGTTCGCCGCCGAGGGGGTCGAGGTGCCGGCGGAGTGGAGCCAGGTCGCCTGCGACATCCTCGCGCAGAAATACTTACGCAAGGCGGGCGTGCCGGCGGTCTTGAAGCCGGTAAAGGAGGATGGCGTTCCCGAGTGGCTGTGGCGCCGCGCCCCCGACGCGGACAAGCTCGCCCTGCTGCCGCAGGCCGAGCGCAGCGGCAGCGAGACTAGCGCCAAGCAATGCTTCGACCGGCTCGCCGGCACCTGGACCTATTGGGGCTGGAAGGGTGGCTATTTCGACACGGCGGACGACGCGTGGGCCTTCTTCGACGAGCTGAGGGCGATGCTGGCGCGGCAGATGGGCGCGCCGAATTCGCCGCAATGGTTCAATACCGGCCTGCATTGGGCCTATGGCATCGACGGCCCGGCGCAGGGCCATTTCTACGCCGACTACCGCACCGGCAAGGTCAAGGCGTCGGAGAGCGCCTACGAGCACCCGCAGCCGCACGCCTGCTTCATCCAGTCGGTCGCCGACGATCTCGTCAACGAGGGCGGGATCATGGATTTGTGGGTACGCGAGGCCCGCCTTTTCAAATACGGCTCGGGCACCGGATCAAACTTCTCGCGGCTACGCGGCGATGGCGAGCGCCTATCGGGCGGCGGCCGCTCTTCGGGGCTGATGAGCTTTTTGAAGATCGGCGACCGCGCCGCCGGCGCGATCAAATCGGGCGGCACGACGCGGCGCGCCGCTAAGATGGTGATCGTCGACACCGACCATCCCGACATCGAGGACTTCATCGATTGGAAGGTCATCGAGGAGCAGAAGGTCGCCGCGTTGGTCGCCGGCTCGCGGCTGTGCAACAAGCATCTCAACCTGGTGATGGCCGCCTGTCGCGAGGAAGCCGAAGACCCGTTCGACCCGGCCAAGAACCCGGCGCTGAAACGTGAAATCCGCGCGGCGCGGCGGGCGATGGTGTCGGAAAACTATATCCAGCGGGTCATTCAGCTCGCCCGGCAGGGCCACGAAACGATCGATTTCCGCACCTACGACACCGATTGGGATTCCGAGGCGTATCTGACCGTCGCCGGTCAGAATTCGAACAACACGGTGCGCATCACCAATGGGTTCCTCGGCGCCGTCGCCGCCGGCGGCGACTGGCAGCTGACGCGGCGCACCGACGGCAAGGCGGCGAAGACGGTTCCCGCCCGCGCGCTGTGGGACAAAATCGCCTATGCGGCCTGGGCCTCGGCCGATCCCGGCGTCCAGTTCGACACCACGATCAACGACTGGCACACCTGCCCCGAGGGCGGCCGCATCAACGCGTCGAACCCGTGCTCGGAGTACATGTTCCTCGACGACACGGCGTGCAATCTCGCCTCGCTCAACCTGATGACGTTCCGCGGCGAGGACGGGTTCGAGGTCGCCAATTTCCGCCACGCGACGCAGCTCTGGACCGTCGTCCTCGAAGTCTCGGTGATGATGGCGCAGTTCCCGTCGCGCGAGATCGCCCGGCTCAGCTACGCCTACCGCACGCTCGGGCTCGGCTACGCCAATCTCGGCGGGCTGCTGATGTCGATGGGCATCCCCTATGACAGCGACGAGGGACGCGCCATCGCCGCCGCGATCACCGCGCTGCTGACCGGCACGACCTACGCGACCTCGGCCGAGATGGCGGCCGAGCTTGGTCCCTTCCCGTCACACGCCAAGAACCGCGCCACGATGCTGCGGGTCATCCGCAATCACCGCCGCGCCGCGCATGGCGAGAGCGACGGCTACGAGGCGCTATCCGTGCGCCCGGTCGCGCTCGATATCGGCAACTGCCCCGACCGGGCGCTGACCGAGGCTGCCGGCGCGGCCTGGGACGCGGCGCTGGCGCTGGGCGAGAAGCACGGCTTCCGCAACGCCCAGACGACGGTAATCGCGCCGACCGGCACGATCGGCCTCGTCATGGATTGCGATACGACCGGGATCGAGCCCGATTTCGCGCTGGTCAAATTCAAGAAGCTGGCGGGCGGCGGCTACTTCAAGATCATCAACCGAATGGTGCCCGACGCGCTAATGACGCTTGGCTACGAAGACGCCGAGATCGCCTCGATCGAGCGCTATGCGCTGGGCCGCGGTACGCTGTGGGGGGCACCGGCGATCAATCACGAGACGCTGGCCGAGAAAGGCTTCGACCACGCCTCGCTGACCGCGATCGAAGGTGCTCTGGCTTCGGCTTTCGATATCAAGTTCGCCTTCAACAAATGGACGCTCGGCGAGACGTTCTGCACCGAGAAGCTCGGCATTGCGCCGGCGGCGCTCGCCGACCCCGGCTTCGACCTTCTCGCCGCGCTCGGCTTCAGCCGCGGCGATATCGAGGCGGCGAACACCTATTGCTGTGGCGCGATGACCCTGGAAGGCGCGCCGCATCTGAAGGCGGAGCACCTGGCGGTCTTCGACTGCGCCAACCCGTGCGGCCGGCTTGGCAAGCGCTGCCTCTCGGTCGACAGCCACATCCGTATGATGGCGGCGGCGCAGCCGTTCATCACCGGCGCGATCTCGAAGACGATCAACATGCAGAACGCGGCGACGGTCGAGGAGTGCAAGGACGCCTACATGCTGTCCTGGCGCCTGGGTCTCAAGGCGACCGCGCTCTACCGCGACGGCTCGAAACTGTCGCAGCCGCTGGCCTCGAACCTGTTCGGCGACGACGACGAAGCCGACGACAGGGCCGCCGACCTCTACGAGCGCGCGCCGGGCGAGCGCGTGCCGCTGGTCGCCGAGCGCATCGTCGAGCGGGTCATCGAGCGCGTCGTGTCGCGCGCCGAGCGCCGGCGGCTGTCGAACCGGCGCAAGGGCTATACGCAAAAGGCCATTGTCGGCGGCCACAAGGTCTATCTGCGCACCGGCGAATACGAGGACGGCAAACTCGCCGAACTGTTCATCGACATGCACAAGGAAGGCTCCGCCTTCCGCTCGCTAATGAACAATTTCGCCATCTCGATTTCGCTCGGCCTGCAATACGGGGTGCCGCTCGATGAATTCGTCGAGGCCTTCACCTTCACCCGCTTCGAGCCGTCGGGGATCGTCGAAGGCAACGATGCGATCAAGATGGCGACCTCGATCCTCGACTATATTTTCCGCGAGCTGGCGGTCTCCTACCTCGACCGCAACGATCTCGCCCATGTCGAGCCGGCCGATTTGATGCCCGATACGATCGGCAAGGGCGTTTCCGCCGAGTCGAATTTACGCGAGATCGACGACGACGAAGGCGCGACGGTTGGGGCCGAGGTCGCGGCGATCATGCAGAAGGTCGCGTCCAACGGTTACGTCCGCAACAGGCTGACCGTGCTCCATGGCGGCAAGCCAAGCACCGCGACCGCCCGCGGCAGCTCCGAATCGGTCGAGGTGCCGCTGTATAGCGCCGGCGCGCTGGCGGTCGAGACCGAGACCGTTGCGGTGGCGATAGCCGCGGACCCCCGCCTCGAAGCGATCCGGGTGGCGCGGATGAAGGGCTATGAGGGCGACAGCTGCGGCGAATGCGGCAATTTCACCCTGCTGCGCAACGGCACCTGCCTCAAATGCGACACCTGCGGCTCGACGAGCGGGTGCTCCTAGACCCGGCAGCGGCATCCTTGCCCGCGCCCCTTCCTAGCGATATTGATAGCGCCAGTATCGACGAGGGGGCGCGGCCATGGCGGGAACGCAGCAGCTTCTGTTGCATCTGCCCGATGAGTTGATCCGGCGGCTGAGGCGCGCGGTGCCGGCGCGCCAGCGCAGCAAGTTCATCCAGGACCTGCTCGAAGAGGTACTGCCGCCCGACGGCGTGGTCGAGACCGACCCGCTCTATTTGGCGGCGCTGTCGGTCGAGGCCGACGACGCGCTCGCCGCCGAGATGGCCGAATGGGAGCCGGCGACCGTCGCCGACGGGGTCGCGGTACCCTCGGGCGAAGGGGCAAGCGGCTGATGGCGCCATCGAACTCCACCGGCGAGACGGTGCGCCGCGGCGAAGTGTGGTGGGTCGATTTCGACGTCATCGACGATGGCGAGATCAGGAAGATGCGGCCGGCGGTCGTCGTCACCGCCGACGCGCTCAACCGGGCCCGGCGTACCGTCGTCGTCGTGCCGCTGGCGACCGGACCGCAGCCGCGCCCGCCGATCGTCGTCGCCACCCCCTCGGCCGGCGAACGCCGGGTCGCGGTGTGCGATCAGGCGCGGGCGGTCGACAAGGCCCGCCTTACCCGCACCGCCGGCACGCTCTCCGCGCCCGATTTGCGCGCGGTCGAGGAAGGGTTGCGGCGCATCCTGGAGCTGTGATGCTGCAATAGCTTCCTGCGTCCTTCGAGACGCGCTCGTTGAGCGCTCAGGATGAGGAAGAGTTTTTGACGGCATCGGGAAAGACCCTCATCCTGAGGCGCCCCGCCCAGCGCGGCCTCGAAGGACGCACTTCCGTCATCCAGCGCTGATGCTCTAGGGTATCTTCCAATGGGATTTCCGGAGGATGCGATGGAATACGGGTTTGGTGCGCCGGTCAGCGGGCCACTATCGGGGGCTAAGGACCTGGCGCGGATCACCGTCGAAGGCGAGGCGATCGGCTACGATTACTGCACGCTGAGCGACCATGTGGTGATCCCGCGCGAGCTCGAGGCCAAATATCCCTATTCCGACACCGGCGAGTTCCCCGGCCGCGCCGGCGGCGACCGCCACGAGCAGCTGACCGCGGTCGCCTTCGTCGCGGCCAAGACCTCGAAGCTGCGGCTCGTGACCTCGGTCATGGTCGTGCCGCACCGCCCGGCGGTGCTGACAGCGAAAATCCTGGCGACGATCGACGTGCTGTCCGAGGGGCGGCTGGTGCTCGGCGTCGGCGCCGGGTGGTGCCGCGAGGAATTCGATGCGATCGGCACCGACCCGTTCACCGAGCGCGGCGCGGTCACCGACGAGTATCTGCTTGCCTGCCGCGAATTGTGGACCAATGAGAACCCGTCGTTCAGCGGCAAGTACGTCAACTTCTCCAACATCTTCTTCCAGCCGCGCCCGGTGCAGAAACGGGTGCCGATCTGGGTCGGCGGCGAGAGCGGGCCGGCCTTGCGCCGCACCGCCAAGCTCGGCGACGGGTGGTATCCGATCGGCACCAATCCCGCCTTCCGGCTCGACACGCTGGAGCGCTTCAAGGGCGGCATCGAGCGGCTGCACCGCTATTGCCGCGACGCCGGCCGCGACCCGAAGGAGGTCGCGCTCGCCTATCGCGTGACCCAGCGCGGCGCGGCGATCCCCGACAAGGCCGATAATGGCGACCGCCGCCTGTTCTCCGGCGGCAACGACGCAATCGTCGGCGATTTGCGCGCACTCAAGGATCTCGGCGTCGTCGCGGTCGATTTCAGCTTCGACGGCGCCGATGCCGGCGAGGTCGTCGCCAACATGCGCCGCTTCCGCGAGGACGTGCTGGCCAAGGTCTGATTGAGGAAGGCGGGCGCCCGGTCCGCATGCAGGCGAGACGCCTGCGGTCCCTTCGAGCGACAGGAGCAATGCCGTGCTGAAACTGGGGTACAAGGCGTCGGCCGAGCAGTTCGGGCCGCGCGAATTGCTCGATTTCTCGGTGCTGGCCGAGGAAACCGGGTTCGACTCGGTCTTTGTCAGCGACCATTTCCAGCCGTGGAAGCATACCGACGGCCACGCGCCGAACTCGCTTGTGTGGCTTGGCGCGCTCGGCGCCAGCACCAAGCGGGTCGTCATCGGCACCAGTGTCGCGACGCCGACCTTCCGCTATCATCCGTCGATCGTCGCGCAGGCCTTCGGCACGCTGGGCTCGATGTTCCCGGGCCGGGTCGTGCTCGGCCTCGGCACCGGCGAGTCGCTGAACGAGGTGCCGGCGACCGGGATGGCTTGGCCGGGCGCCAAGGAACGGCGCGACCGGCTGCGCGAGTCGATACACCTGATCAACAAGCTGTGGACCGAAGACCGGGTCACCTGGGAAGGCCAGTTCTACAAGACCGAAAGCGCGACGATCTACGACAAGCCCAAGCACAAGGTGCCGATCTGGGTCGCCGCTTCGGGCCCGCTCGCCGCGGCGATGGCCGGGCAAATCGCCGACGGCTTTATCGTCACCAGCGGCAAGCAGCCCGAGCTTTATACGGAATTGACGGACAAGGTCGCCGAGGGGCTGCAAAAATCCGGCCGCAGCGAAGGCGCTCTCGAGAAGATGATCGAGGTCAAGGTATCCTTCGACACCGACGCGCAGCAGGCGAAGGAGCTGACTCGCCACTGGGCGGCGCTGGCGCTGTCGCCCGAGGAGAAGATGGGGGTCGAGGACCCGATCGAGATGGAGAAGCGCGCCGACGCGCTGCCGCTCGACCGCGCCGCCAGCCGCTGGATCGTCTCCAGCGACCCCGACGAGCAGGTCGAACGCATCCGCCCCTATGTCGAGCTCGGCTTCGAACACCTGGTTTTCCATGCTCCCGGCCCCGACCAGGCGCGGTTCCTGAAGCTCTACGCCAAGCAGGTCGTACCACGGCTGCGCAAGGCGTGCGTCTGACCCGCTTCCAGCGATGAGCGACCGGGTTTCGATTATCGGGTTGTCCGGGGTGCCGATGGTGCAGCCCGGCGACAATCTGCATGCGCTGACGGTGTCCGCGCTGGTCGACGCGGATCTCGCGCTCGAAGCGAACGACGTCCTTGTCGTCGCGCAGAAGATCCTATCGAAGGCGGAAGACCGGTTTGTCGATATTGCTACCGTCAAACCCTCGGCCCGGGCAACGAAGCTCGCCGCCCAGACTGGCAAGGACCCACGCTTTGTCCAGGTGGTGCTGTCGGAATCGAAGCGTATCGTCCGGCATCGCCCCAATCTGATCATCGCCGAGCACAAGCTCGGATTTGTCATGGCCAATGCCGGGATCGACCACTCGAACGTGGCCCCGGACGATGGGCGCGAGCGCGTGCTGCTGCTGCCGGTCGACCCCGACGCGTCCGCCCGGGCCTTGCGCGAGGAGCTGGTCGCGTCCTACGGCGTGCCGGTAGCGGTGATCATCAGCGACAGTTTCGGGCGGCCGTGGCGGCGCGGCACGGTCGGGATCGCCTTGGGCTCGGCGGGTCTGCCATCGATCATCGACTGGCGCGGGCACCCCGATCTTTTCGGCCGCGTGCTCGAAGTCACCGAGACCGGCTTCGCCGATGAGATCGCCGCCGCCGCCTCGCTGGTGATGGGACAGGCGGACGAGGCCATGCCGCTCGCCCTGGTGCGCGGGCTCCACTGGTCCGCGCCCGAGGCGGACGCCGCCGCGCTGGTGCGGCCGCCGGAGCACGACCTGTTTCGATGAGCGATGGCGGGCCGGTCCTGGCGCTGTCGGGCGGCGTCGGCGGCGCCAAGCTGGCGCTTGGCCTCTACCGCACCCTGCCGCCCGATACGCTGATCGTGGTTGCCAATACTGGCGACGATTTCGAGCATTTCGGCCTATCGATATCTCCCGATCTCGACACGCTGCTCTATACGCTGTCGGGGCAGGACAACCCGGAACTCGGCTGGGGACGGCAGGGCGAGACCTGGACGTTCATGTCGGCGCTGGAAAGACTGGGCGGCGAGACCTGGTTTCGCCTCGGCGACGGCGACCTTGCGACCCATGTCGAGCGCACCAGGCGGCTCGCCGCCGGGGAGAGCCTATCCGCTGTCATCGACGATTTCCGCTGGCACTTCGGCATCGCCGCGCGGCTCCTGCCGATGAGCGACCAGCCGGTGCGGACGCGGCTCGATACCGACCGGGGCCGGCTCGACTTCCAGGACTATTTCGTGCGGCAGCGCTGCGCGCCGGTCGTCCATCGCCTGAGCTTCGCCGGCAGCGAAACCGCGCAGCCGCATCCCGATTTCCTCGCCGCGCTCGCCGACACGAAATTGCGCGCGGTCGTCCTCTGTCCGTCGAACCCGTTCATCAGCATCGACCCGATCATCAGCCTTCCCGGCGTGCGCGCCGCGTTGACGCAATGCCGCGCGCCGGTCGTCGCGGTATCGCCGATCATCGGCGGCAAGGCGGTCAAGGGCCCGACCGCGAAGATGATGGAAGAGCTGGGATTGCCGGTGTCCACCGCCTCGGTCGCGCGCCATTACCGTGACTTTCTCGACGTCTACGTCGCCGACGAAACCGATCGCGACGCCGTATCCGGGCTCGACGTTCCGGTCGTACTGGCGCAGACGATGATGGTGACGCTGGAAGACCGCCAGGTGCTGGCCCGTACCGTCCTCGCCGCGGCCGACCGCGTGCGCAAATGAGCGATCCCGGCGACGCCTGGGCGGTGATCCCGGTCAAGGAAACGAGCAACGCAAAGCAGCGCCTTTCACCGGCGCTGCCGGCCGCGCTCCGGCAGGCATTGGCCTTGGCGATGCTCGAAGACGTGCTGGAAGCGGTGACGGGGGTGCGGCTGGGCGGCGTCATTCTTGTCACCGTCGATCCGCAAGCCATCGCCCTCGCCCGCCGCTACGGTGTCGAGACGATCGCCGACGGTGCCCAGGACGGGCACACCGGCGCGGTCACCGCCGGCGCGCGTCACCTGATCGCGCAAGGCCGCGATATCATGCTGACGACCCCCGGCGATCTGCCACTGGTGACCGCCGCGGAAATCGGGCAGCTGATCGCCGCACATGGCCCCGCTCCTGCCTTCACGATCGCGCCGGCGCATGACGATCTCGGCTCGAACGCGATCCTGATGTCGCCGCCCGATGCCGTGACATTGCGGTTCGGCGAGGACAGCTTCTTTCCGCATCTCGCCGCCGCCCGTGCCCGCGGGATCGAGCCATGCGTCCTGCGATTGCCGGGGATCGCCTTCGATATCGACAATCCGCAAGACCTCCATCATTTTGCACGGCTTGGGTCGAAGACGCGGGCCGGTAGGTTGATCGCCGAACACACGAGCGAGGAGATGCTTTGACCGAGTTCTTTGCGACGATCCTCAACCGGGCCGAAGTCGGCGAGACGCTATCCGCCACCGATGCGCTGGCGCTGGCCGAATGCGACGACCTCCCGGCACTGGTGCGGGTTGCCGCCGGCTTGCGCGACGCAGGGCATGGCGGGCTGGTGTCGTATTCGCGCAAGGTCTTCATCCCGCTGACCCAGCTGTGCCGCGACGTCTGCCATTACTGCACCTTCGCGCATCCGCCGCGGAAGGGCGAACGGGTCTATCTCGACCGCGACGAGGTGCTTGAAATCGCCCGCGCCGGAGCCAAAGCCGGCTGCCACGAGGCGCTGTTCACCCTCGGCGACAAGCCCGAGTTGCGCTATCGCGCGGCACGGGAGGAACTGGCGGTGCTCGGCCACGAGACCACCCTCTCCTATCTGGCCGAGATAGCCGCGCTGGTACTCAAGGAAACCGGGCTGCTGCCGCATCTCAACCCCGGCCTCCTGACCCGCGACGACCTCGATACGCTGAGAAAGGTGTCGGTGTCGCAGGGGATCATGCTGGAAAGCGCAAGCGAACGGCTGTCGCAGCGGGGCGGGCCGCATTTCGGCTCGCCCGACAAGCTGCCGGCGCGGCGGCTGGCGACGGTCGAGGCGGCCGGCGAAGCTTCGGTGCCGTTCACCAGTGGCATCCTGATCGGCATTGGCGAAACCCGGCGCGAGCGGATCGAGGCGCTGCTGGCGTTGCGCGAGCTGCATCACCGCTACGGCCATATTCAGGAAATCATCGTTCAGAATTTCCGCGCCAAGCCGGATACCAGGATGGCGGCCGCGCCGGAGCCGGAGCAGGCCGATCACCTGTGGACGATCGCGATCGCCCGGTTGGTCTTCGGCCCGGCGATGAACCTCCAAGCGCCGCCGAACCTGATGCCCGACGCGCTCGAAGCAATGGTCGCAACCGGGATCAACGATTGGGGCGGCGTGTCGCCGGTGACGCCCGACCACGTCAACCCCGAGGCGCCGTGGCCGGCGCTCGAGCTTCTGGCGCAGCGCACGGCTGCCGCCGGCAAGCTGCTGGTCGAGCGGCTGGCGATCTATCCCGAATACGCGACCAAGCCGGCGAAATGGCTCGACCCGGCGCTGCGCACACCGACCCTGCGGAGCATCGACACGCAGGGTTTCGCGCGCACCGATCCGTGGAGCCCAGGCGCGGGTACTAGTCCACCCGCGGCCGGCACGCGATTGAAGACGCCGTCGCTCACCGCGGCGGTCAAGCCAATCCTCGACCGTGCCACGTCGGGCAAAGCACTGTCCGAGCGCGAGATCGTCACCCTGTTCGAGGCGCGCGGCGAGGCATTCGACGCGGTCTGCGCGGCAGCCGACGGATTGCGCCGCGCGGTCAACGGCGACACGGTCAGCTACGTCGTCACCCGCAACATCAACTACACCAACATCTGCTATTTCCGCTGCCAGTTCTGCGCCTTCTCGAAGGGCAAGCTCAGCGAGAACCTGCGCGGCCGGCCGTACAACCTCGACATGGATGAGATCGTCCGGCGCTGCGAGGAAGCCTGGGAGCGCGGCGCGACCGAAGTCTGCCTACAGGGCGGCATCCATCCTGAATACACCGGCGAGACTTATCTCGGCGTCTGCCACGCGATCAAGGCGGCGGTGCCGGGTCTCCACATCCATGCGTTCTCGCCGCTCGAGATCTGGCAAGGCGCCAAGACGTTGGACCGCACCCTCCCCGATTTCCTCGCCGAATTGCGCGAGGCCGGCCTGAGCTCGCTGCCCGGCACCGCCGCCGAAATCCTCGACGACGAGGTTCGCGCTATCATCTGCCCCGACAAGGTCAAGACCGCCGAATGGCTCGAGGTGATGGACGCCGCGCACAAGGTCGGGCTACGCGCGACGGTCACGATCATGTACGGCCATGTCGACCGCCACGAACACTGGGCGCGGCACCTGCTGCGCGTGCGGGAGTTGCAAGCGCGCACCGGCGGGTTCACCGAATTCGTGCCGCTGCCTTTCGTGCCGATGGAAGCGCCGATGTATCTGAAGGGCGGCGCGCGGCTCGGGCCGACCTTCCGCGAGGCCATCCTGATGCACGCGGTGGGCCGGCTGGCGCTGCACCCGCTGATCCCCAACATCCAGACCTCGTGGGTGAAGCTGGGCGCCGCGGGCGCCGCCGCCTGCCTCGATGCCGGGTGCAACGATCTCGGCGGCACCCTGATGAACGAGAGCATCTCGCGTGCCGCCGGCGCCAGCTTTGGCCAGGAGATGCCGCCCGAGGCGATGGAGGAGCTGATCCGCTCATTGGGCCGCACCCCGCGGCTGCGCACCACGCTCTACGGCGATGCACCGATGGAGCGTCGCGTCGCGTCGTTCGGCGCCGCGCCGCTCATCGAGCCGATCAACACGCCGGCGCGCAAATACGAGCGCGAAGCGGCGGAATAGCTACTTTAGCAACGCCCGGGCGATCTCTTCCCACTCGCTGTCGAGCGGGGCGGTCGACGGCGTCTTGCCGGCGCGCTTATACCAGCCGCCGGCATTCATCTGGTCGCCTTCGACGCGGTGCAGATAGGCATGCGCCCAGGCGCCCTTCTCGTTGGCGTCGGCTTGCGCACAGCGATGCGCCTTATGCCAGTCGCCCTTGGCCTGCCACCACAGCGCCTGCACCGCGCCGCCGATCCCGGCCGGCGGCGATGCGCCCGCCAGCGACGATTTGAAGGTGTCGAATTCCATGTTTTCCTCCCATGAGGGCCTACGGCGATCTTAACGCAAAGCCGGCCTCAGGCGAGCATCCGATCGAGCCGGTCGCGCAGCCGGTAGTAGCCGCCGACCAGCGGCAGGAACCACGGATTGCCCGAATAGAGCGGATGGTCGGGGAATTCGGGGCTGTCGAAAGCGCAGGCATAGTTGGCGGCACGGGCGATCTTGCGCGCGGTCTGGTAGCCGAGATAGGTCATCATCGCGATGCCGCTGCCGTTGCAGCCAAGCGCGTAACGGAGCCCCTCGTCCTCGCCCATGTGCGGCAGCGCGTCGAGGGTGAACGCGGTATTGCCGGTCCAGCCATGGGTGATGCGAACGCCCTTCAGTTGCGGGAACCGCTCGATCATATAGCCGTGCAGCACCCGGGCGCTGAGCAGCGGATCGACCTGGGTAAAGCGGGCGCGGCCGCCAAACACCATGCGTTTGCCGTCGGGCGACATCCGGTAATAGCAGAGCACCCGCTTAGTGTCGGAAAGCGTCCGGCCGCGAGGGACCAGCGAGCCGGCGAGGCCACCGGACAGTTCCTCGGTGGCGATGATGTGGCTGGCGATCGGCACGACACGCCGCTTGAGCCGCGGGGTCAGCGCGCCGGTATAGCCATTGGTGGCGATGACCACATCGCCGGCCTCGGTCGCGCCGCGGCTTGTGGTGACCCGCCAGCCCGCGCCATTGCGCGCGATGCTTTCGACCGCTGCCTCGGCGCAAACCGCGACGCCGCGGCGGCGGCAGGCATCGAGCAAACCCTTGTAGTAGAGCGCCGGATGCAGGCTCGCCGAACGCTCGACGACCATCCCGCCGTAGTAGTAGTCGCTGGCGATCTCGTCGCGCTGGCGCTTGCGCGGCACCATGTAGGCGCCGGATTGGGCGCTGTCGTTGAGGCTGGCGAGCCGCGTCTGCTGATAGGCGAAATGGCTCGGCGTCCAGGCGCCGACAAACCGGCCGCGCTTTTGCCAGAAACAATCGATCCGCTCCTCGTCGATCAGCCGCTCGACGAGCGCGAATGCATCATAGGCATCGGACAGCATTCGCCCGGCGCGTTCGGGATTCACCTCCGCCGGCTTGCCGCCGAAGCTCTTGCCGACATTGACCCCGCCGCTGACCGCGCCGCCATTGCGGGTGCTGGCGCCTTCACCGAGCGCGCTCTTCTCGAACACCACCGCATCGACGCCGAGCTTTGACAATTCGAGCGCCGCCGACAGCCCGGCATAGCCGCCGCCGACAATCGCGACACGGGCCGTGCGCGGCACATCGACGCGTTCACCCGCTGTCGGCCGATACGCTTCCCACCAATACGGCGCTGGTGTGAAACCGGGCGCGAAAATCTCGCCTAGTGGAATTTCGGCATCACCTTTTCGCAGAGCAATTGCAGCGACTTCATCACCCGCTGGTGCGGGATCCTGGTGCCGCAATTCATCTCCGCGAGGATACCGTCGAGGCCCAATGTTTCCTTCAGTCCCATCAGCCGGTCGGCGACCTTTTCCGGCGAGCCGACGATCAGCTTTTCGCGCAGCGCGTCCTCGTAGGTGATCGTCTGCAACCGCCGGCCGCGCGCGGCCCGGTCCTCGACGGCGCGCACGCCCGAGCGCGTCGCCGAGTCCTCGAGCCGCTCGCCGAGGTAGCGGTAGAAATACATGATGCTCTCTTCCGGCTCCTCGATCGCCGCCTTGTCGGTTTCGGCGACGTAGACCGGGGCGCGCAGGAATACCTGGCCTTCGCCCGGATGGCCGGCCTCCTTCCACGCCTTGCGGTAGGCGGCGATGTTCGGGCCCAGCTCCTCGATCGTGCCGAGGCGCACCGCGACGAACACCGCATGGCCGAGCTTGGCGATCGCCGGGAAGGTATCGGCGCTATTGGCGGCGATGCGGATTTCCGGCCATGGCTTTTGATAGGGCTTGGGGGTCAGCGCGACATCGTCGAAGCTGTAATACTTGCCCTTGTAGGAGAACCTCGGCTCGGTCCAGGCGCGCTTCAATATTTCCAGCGTCTCGGCGAAGCGTTCGCGGCTTTCGCCATAGGGCACGCCATAGGCCTCGTAGGTGCGCGGAAAGCCGCTGCGGCCGACCCCGAAAATGAGCCGCCCGTGGCTGATCTGATCGACGGTCGCAGCTTCCTCGGCGAGCCGCAGCGGGTGGCAGAGCGGCAGCACCTGCACACCGGTGCCGATCTTCATCCGCTTGGTGCGAGCGGCGATGGCGCTGGCCAAGGTCAGCGGTGCCGAGCATACCGAGCGCTCGGGCGCGACATGGATTTCCGCAAGCCACATGGCGTCGAGCCCCCAGCGCTCGGCGGCATCGATCTGCTCGAACGAGGTAGTGAACGCCTCTTCCTCGGTGACCCCTGCCGGCCGCTGGAACTCATGAAACATGCCGAACTCGAACGCCATCGCCGCTCCTCCGTGATCTCAAACTTCCAGCGCCGCAACCTGCGCGGGCCGACCTTATGAGCGAATGCGCCGGACGGCCAGTCCAAAAAAGCAGCGCAATCGAACGTCTCTGCGCCGGTAGGCCTGTCAAAGACGGTTGAGCCGCATACGCCAGTAGGATTATCGTTTCGCCAAATTCGCAACTTTCCCAAGACGGTGAGAAGCGGTTAGTTGAGCATCGATCACGATTTCCCCCGGTTAGCGATCGATAGTTCTGTATTCGCGAGCGCAATCGACAGCGGCGCGCTCGACGATTGTCTGCGCGCGCTTCGCGACGACAACAATGCCGGTCCTGAAGCCGCGCAGCTGAATTGCCGGCTGGCCGAAGCCTTGTTCTACAGTGACCGCTATCCCGACGCGCTCGAATGCGGACGGCGCGCCTTTGCCCTGGCACCCGACGACGATGGGGTCGCCAATTTCTGCGGCCTGGCTGTTCAGCAATTGCGGCGAGCATGCGGAGGCGGCAGCCGCCTACCAGCGGTTGATCGACCGCTTTCCCGATTGGGTCGAGGGTTATCGCCATTTGAGCGGATCGCTGGCCGCCGCCGGCGACCGCGATGCCGCGATCGAGCTTGCCACCAAGGCCAGCGATCTGGCGCCCGGCCACTGCGATTATGCACTTTACGCCGGTTGCCTGCTGCTAGACGCCGAGCGGGTCGAAAAAGCGACGCTCTATCTTGCCCGGGCGCTCGATGTCGAGCCGGAAAATCCGCGTGCGCTGCGGGCCTTGTCCGCGGCCGGCTGGGCGCTCGACCGGCCCGACGAGGCGCTCGATCTGGCCTCGCAAGCCGCGACGCTGGCACCGTCTGACCGCGATATCGCCATTCATGCCGGCGAGTTGCTGCTGCGCTCCGGCCGGTTCGACGATGCCGTCGCGCTGCTTCGCGATGCCGCCAGACGTAGCCCGGCGTCGGCCCCGCTGTGGCCCGTCATCTCGGCCGCGGAAAGCCAGCGGGACCGGCTCGAGGCGGCGCTCGCCGCGATCGGCCGCGCGCTCGCGCTCACGCCGGACAACGCCGAATACCACCTTCACCGCGGGCATCACCTGCACCGGATCGGCGATGCGGCCGGTGCCATCGATGCTATCAACCACGCTGTCGGCCTCGACCCGGACAGTCACGCCGCGCAGCGCGCCCTAATTGACATGCCGCTCGCCGGCGGGCGCGTCACCGATGCGACCGCGCACGGCGGCGAGCTGCTGAGCGCGTTTCCGGAGGACGACACCTCCGCCGAAACCGTGTTGCGTGTACTCAACCGCCGGCTCGATACGATCGACGGCGACTACGCCGTCATCGGCGACCGCACCCGCCGGTTGCCGCAGCGCCCGCGCCCGGCCGCAGGCTTTGCCGAGCGGCTGAAAACGCAGGGCCGGGTGATCCACGCGCTGATCATCCGCGAGACCCGTACCCGCTTCGGCGACTCGCGCCTCGGCTACGGCTGGGCGCTGATCGAGCCGATCTTGCATATCATGCTGCTGTCGGTGGTGTTTTCGTTGTTGATTCATGGAAATCCGCCGATTGGCATGCATTTCTTCATCTTCTACTTCACCGGGTTGATCCGGTATTATGGCGCAAATCCCTGTAGTCCGGTATTCGGGCGCAAATGGGACCAACCCAACCTCTGCCCGTCTAGGGACATTTTCTTACCGTATTTAGCCAAAGACGCATCACCTATTGATATTCGGCAGTATCCACCCGACCGAGATCGCGCTGAAGCAGCCGATCCACCCGTATCTGCTGTCGCTGCTCGACGATGCCCATGTCGATGCAACGCCACGCCGGAAGGAACCGAATGCGGGTGGGAGGCACTTGCTCGCAATCGAGCCGATCGAACCGCCACAGCCCGATCCGCGCGACCTGTCGCAGCGCATTCATTTCATGGGCGCGCTCGACGACCCCGATTTCCTTGCCGGCATGGCGATCTGCGATGCAGCGGTTTTTCCTTATCTCGAAGTAGGCCAGTCAGCGTCGGGGCCGGTCTCGCTGGCGTTGGAGCTTGGCCGCCGGATCATCGCCTCGCGCAACCACACTTTTCTCGAATTCGCCGCCTGTCACCCCGACGCGGTCGAGTTCTTCGACATCGGCAATCATCTCGAATTGGCAAACCGCATCCTCGCACGTCCGCAATTTGCCGCGCGGCGCGAGCGGTCGCGCTACACGGTCGAGAGCAACAAGGCGGTCTACCTCGCCGCCAACAGCGCGCCGGTCGCGGCGGCACCGCAGTTTCGCCGCCGCGCCACGATTGCCGCCAGAGGCAATCGGGAAATCGGCTAGCGCGGCGGCGACCACGCCTCGGGCGCGCGCGGCTCGAGGTCGGTCGCCACATCGACGACGATGGGCTCGTTGGCGGCCAGCGCCTGTTCGAGCGCACCGGCGATCCGGCCCGGTTCCTCGACGCGGATGCCACGCACCCCGAAACTCGCGGCGACCTGGGTGAAATCGGTTGGCCCGAAGCGGATCAATTCCTCGCCGCGGCCGGGCCGATTGCCCGAAATCCGGTGTACGCCAGTCAGATTTTGGCCAAAGCCGGAATTGTTGTTGATGACGATAACCGCCGGGATCTGGTAGCGCCGCGCCGATTCCAACTCGGCCAGGTGATAGTAGAACCCGCCATCGCCGGTGAAGCAGATTACCCGGCGCTCGCCGGCGGCGCATTGCGCCCCGAGCGAGGCCGGGAACGCCCAGCCGAGCGACCCGGCCGCGCGCAGATAGGTCTGACCGGCGCCGTTGAGGTCGATCATCGTCCCGGTCCAGATGCCGGAGTAGCCGGTATCGGCGACCAGCACGCCATCGGCGGGCAGCGCCTTGGTGATCTCGGCGCAGAGCCGTTCGACCGCGATCGGCGTGGTATTTTTCTCGACCAGCGGCGCCATGCTCTCGCGCCAGTCGGCGACGATGCGTGCCGCCTCCTCTGCAAAACCGCCGTCGCGAACAGGCCCGCCGACGATCTCGACGAGCCGCGCCATCGTTGCCTTCGGGTCGCCGACGAGACCCGTCGTGTTGGGATAGGAGCGGCCGAGCTCGGTCGGGTCGGCGTCGATCTGCACGATCCTCGTGGCAATCGGCGGGATCTGCCAGTTGAGTGTCACTTGGTCGCCGGTATCGCAGCCGATGAACAGCACCATGTCGGCGCTGTGGACGATCCGGTTGGCGGGCGGCGCCGAGTAGCTGCCGGCGACTCCGGCCGACAGCCGATGCCGGGTCGGAATGATGCCGCGCGCACCAAGTGTCGTCGCGATAGGCGCCGCCAGCGCCTCGGCCAGCGCAAGAATTTCAGGGCCCGCACCCGAGGCGGCGGCGCCGTCGCCAGCGACGATCGCCAGGCGCTTTGCGCCCGAAAGAATTTTTGCCGCGTTCTGGATGTCGCCCTCGTCGGCCACCGGCCGGTGTACCGGGATCGGGCGCGGCTCCGCCTCGAATGCCACCGGCGCATCGACTTGGCCCAATTCGATGACGTCACCTTGGTGCCCAGCGAAATCGAGATGGGTCGGCCGTACCGGCTCGGCCAGCGCCGAGCGCCAGGCATGGCGTAAGAAGCGCGGCAATTCGCTCGTCGTGTCGATCCCGGTCGAGAACTTGGTTACCGCGGCAAAGAGCGGCGCGTGGGCGACCTCTTGATATGAATTGCGATGCTGGAACGACGCATCCTTACGCCCGGTCAGCGCGATCACCGGGCTGTGCCCGAGATAGGGGTCCTGTAAACCTGAGGCGAGGTTGGCGGCACCGACCGATTGCGCCATGCAGATGCCGGGACGCATGGCGACGCGGGCATAGCCGTCTGCCATATAGGCCGCCGCCTTTTCCGAATGGGCGAGGATCGGCTTCACCCCGAGATCGTCAAGCGCCAGCAGGGTCCGCCGCATCGTCGACTCGACGAAAAACACGTGGGTCATGCCGGTGCCGGCCAGCGCGCGCGCCAGCCACTCGTAACCGTTCAGCTGCTCAGTCATCGTTTCTTCCCACCTTCAAAGCGTCAGCCCGCCATCGACGATGATTGTCTGGCCGGTGATCATCGAATTGCCGGCGCAGAGGAAAAACGCGGTCTCGGCGATGTCCTGCGGCGTGCAGGCGCGCTTGAGCGGCGTGCGTTCGACCGAGGCAACCTTGCGGTCGGCTGGCCAATCCTTGTTCCACGGGCTGTCGACAAAGCCCGGCGCGACCGCGTTGACCCGGATGTCCGGGGCGAGTGCGCGGGCGAGACTGCGCGTCAGGTTGATGACCCCGGCCTTGCTCGCGGCGTATGGAATGGAACTGCCGCTGCCCTGCACGCCTGCGATCGATGCGGTGCTGCAGATCGCGCCTTTTGCCGCGCGCAACGCCGGCACGGCGGCATGGGCACAGCGAAACGGCCCGATCAGATTGGTGTTGAGGATCGTCTGCCAGAAGCCTTCGGTAAGGCGGTCAAGCTCCGGGAACGGGATCGGCGCCGGGGTCGCCGGGGTACCGGCATTGTTGAAGAGATAATCGAGGCGGCCCAGCGCGTCGATGGCGCGACCGACCATCGTCTCGGCCTCGACCGGCGTTGCGACATTGCCCGGCGCGGCGACGATCTTGTACCCCTCCCCCTTCAGCCGCTCGATTTGCTCCGTGCCGCGCCGATCGTCGGGCAGATGGTTGAGCGCGACTATCGCGCCGGCCTTGGCGAATATCTCGACCGTCGCCAGGCCGATGCCCGAGGCGGCGCCGGTGATCAGCGCAGCCTTGCCGCTCAAATCGATCGTGATCATGGAGCACAGTCCTCATCAAGCCGTCATTGCGAGAAGCAATAGACGACAAACCGGTCTCGAGATTGCTTTGTCGCGGCGTTCCCCGCAACGGCGGGAACCGGTCAAGTGCTGCTCAACATGTCCCAAGGGGTCTTGCCTTCGGGCAGCGGCGGGATCTCGAGCAGCGAGGATATCGGCTCGCCGGCCTCATAGCGCCGGCACATCTCTTCCGGATCGTAGGTCACGCCGACCGGGTTATCGCGAAACGCCTGGCTGTGAAAATAGCCATCGAGCTCCTTCGGCGTCGCGAAATTGTCGATCTGCAGCTCGACCCGGTTGTTGTCGGGGTCGCGGTAATAGATCGAGGTTGTGACCCCGTGATTGATCGGCCAGTTAGGCACGATCCCGGCCGCCTTCAGCCGCCGATAGGTCGAGAGCAGGTCGCCGAGGTTGTTCTAGCTGTAGGCGACATGGTCGGTGCCGGTCGAATGCGGGTCGCGTACCCCGGCGCCGGGCATGTTGATCAGCGCCAGCCGATGATGCTCGTCGTCGTAGGACAGAAAGCACAGCATCTGGTCACGAAATACCACCCGCGCGTTGAGGAGCGTCCTGTACCACTCGGCCATCGTGTCGAGCTGACCCGTGCGCAATACGAAATGCGCAAACTTCGCCGGGCTGATCGCCTCGGTCGAAATCCTGCGGGCCGGGGAAACGTCGTTCATCGCTAGCCTCCCTGTATTGACTGCTAGTCCGCGTAATCGGGTTCTCTGCGGTCGAGCTGCCGCTTCAGCGCGTCGAAATGGTGGTCCCAGGTCGGCTTACCGCCATAGCTCGGCCAGACCTGCTGATATTGCGTAAGGGTGTGCTCGACCACTTCGGGCTTCACCTGGCGCAGCTTGCGCCCGGTCCACATCGCGTAGAGCTGCACCTGGGCGGCGCGCTCGAGGTAGTAGAGCAGATCGTAGGCCTCGGCGACGCTGCGCCCGCACACGGCGACGCCGTGATTGGCCATGAACAACACCTTCTTGTCCGGGCCGATGATGCCCGCGAGCCGCTCGCCCTCGGACGGATCGAGCGCTGGGCCGGTATAGGTGTCGTCATAGGCGATCTTATCAAGGAAGCCGATCTCGGTCTGGCCGATCGCCAGGATCTCCTGTTCCTCCAGCCGCGCCAGCGCGCTGGCATAGGGTTGGTGCGTGTGCAGCACGCAGGCATGCTCCGGCACCAGGCGGTGGATCGGCGCGTGAATGCAATAGGCCGATTGCTCGACCTCGCCCTCGCCGGCCAGCACCTGCCCGTCCCAGCCGACCTCCATAAAACAGCTCGCCGTCGCCTCCGACCAATGCAGCCCGAACGGGATCTGGTAGTAGCGGTCGCTCTTGCCCGGAATCGACAGGGTCAAATGGTTGAAGATGCCTTCGCTGAAGCCGTGCCAGACGGCGAGGCGGTGCGCCGCCGCGAGATCGACCCGCGCCTGCCATTCGGCGGCTGTGATGGCTGGGCTGTCCTTAGTCAAGACCAGTGCCATGAATGCTCCCCTACGCAAAACAGCGCGAGTTTAGGAAATTCAGCGTTTGACGTCGATGACGGTCCGCCCGCGTACCGCACCGGTAAGAATGCGCGGCGCCAGCTCCGCGACCCGGGACAGCGGCACTTCCTCGGTCATCGCGTCGAGCTTGTCGAGCGGCAGGTCGCGCGCGAGGCGCTGCCAGGCATTGATCCGCGGCCATTTGGGGCACATCACCGAGTCGATGCCGAGGAGGTTGACCCCGCGCAACAGGAACGGGATCACCGTCGTCGGGAGGTCGCTGCCGCCGGCAAGACCGCAAGCGGCGACGCTGGCGCGGTACTTCAATTGGCTGAGGATCGTCGCCAAGGTCGTGCCGCCGACCGCGTCGATCGCGCCGTCCCAGCGCTCGCGGTCGAGCGGTCGCGCCGGTGCGGTTGAAAACGCACTGCGGTCGACGATCTCGCCGGCGCCGAGCCCTTCGAGATACCCCTTCAGCTCGGCGCGGCCGGTCGAGGCGGTGATCCTGTGCCCGAGCTCGGCCAGGAGCGCGACCGCGACGCTGCCCACCCCGCCCGCCGCGCCGGTCACCAGCACCTCGCCCCCGGCCTCGAGCCCGTGTTTTTCGAGCGCGATCACCGCCAGCATGGCGGTGAACCCGGCGGTGCCGATGGCCATCGCCTGGCGAGTGCTAAGTCCGTTCGGCAGCGGCACCAGATAGTCGGCTCTGACCCTGGCGCGTTCCGCGTAGCCGCCCCATTGCGTCTCCCCGACCCGCCAACCGGTCAGCACCACTTTGTCTCCCGGATTGAACCCCGGCGACTCCGAGCGTTCGACGGTCCCGGCGAAATCGATGCCCGGCACGTGCGGATAGGCGCGCACTAGCCGGCCGATCCCCTGCAGGATCATGCCGTCCTTGTAGTTGAGCGTCGAATATTCGACCGCGACGGTGACCTCGCCCTCCGGCAGGTGGGCGTCGTCGACATCCTGGACATAGGGCGTGACCTTGCCGCCCACCTCGTGGAGGACAAGCGCGCGGAAGGACGCCATCGCTAGAAGCGCAGCGGTTCGAGGATGCTGACGAAATTGGCGACCGCGGCGCCGCCCATGTTCATCACCCCGGCGAGCGAGGCGCCCGGGATTTGCATGCCCCCGGCCGCGCCGGTCACCTGCATCGAGGCCAGCACATGCATCGACACGCCCGTCGCGCCGACCGGGTGGCCCTTGGATTTGAGCCCGCCCGACGGGTTGACCGGCAGCCTGCCGTCCTTCTCCGTCCAGCCTTCGAGGATGGCCTTGGCGCCCTCGCCGGGCGCGGTCAACCCCATCGCCTCGTACTCGATCAGCTCGGCGATGGTGAAGCAGTCATGAGTCTCGACCAGATCGAGATCGAGAAGGCCGAGACGGGCGGCGGCGAGCGCCTTCTTCCAGGCCAGCGCCGGCCCTTCGAAGGCGAGGATGTCGCGCTTGCTCATCGGCAGGAAGTCGTTGACCTGCTCGGCGGCGCGGAAGGCGACCGCCTTTTTCATCGAGAGCGCGGTCTGCATGTCGGCGAGCACGACCGCCGCGGCGCCGTCCGACACCAGCGAGCAATCGGTGCGCTTCAGCGGACCGGCGACGAGCGGGTTCTTGTCCGAGATCGTGCGGCAGAACTCGTAGCCGAGGTCGCGCCGCATCTGCGCCAGCGGGTTGGCGACGCCGTTCTTGTGGTTCTTCGCTGCGATGCGGGCGAGCGCGTCGGACTGGTCGCCGTAGCGCTGGAAATAGAGCGATGCGATCTGCCCGAAAATGCCGGCAAACCCGCCCTCGATCTGGTCCTCCTCCTTGCGGTAGCAGGCGCGCAGCAGCAGGTCGTTGATTTCCGCGCCGGTGCGCTCGGTCATCTTCTCGACGCCGACGACGAGGATCAGCCGTCCCTTCCCGGCAGCAATGGTGTTAAGCCCCATATGGATCGCCGCCGAACCGGTGGCGCAGGCATTCTCGACCCTTGTCGCGGGCTTGAAGCGCAGATGCGGATCGGCCTGGAACACCAGCGACGCGGGAAACTCCTGCTTTACGAACCCGCCATTCATCGTGCCGAGAAAGACGGCGTCGATATCGGCGCCCGAGATTCCGGCGTCGGCGAGCGCGCCCTGCGCCACCTCGACGATCAGCGATTCGACGTCGCGGTCGTCATGCCGCCCGAATTTGCTGTGCGCCCAGCCGACGATGCACCCGGTCATAAGACCCTCCGTTCTGCGTGGCGCGGATCGTAGCAAGAGCCGGCGCCGCGCTCTATCTTCTTCCCTTGGCCTCATATGGGCATCGCGCGAGCCTCCCGCATGGAAACGATCACGATCCGCCGTCCCGACGATTGGCACGTGCATCTGCGCGACGGCGCGATGATGGCGACGGTGTTGCCGCATACCGCGCGGCAATTCGCGCGAGCGGTCGTGATGCCGAACCTAGCGCCGCCGGTGACCACCGTCGCCGCGGCCCACGCCTATCGAGAGCGGATCGTGGCCGCGTTGCCGCGAGGCACGGAGTTCGTCCCGCTGATGACCGCCTATCTGACCGATGGCAGCGACCCCGAGGAGATCGCGCGGGGCCATCGCGAGGGCGTGTTCGCCGCAGTCAAGCTCTACCCGGCGCATGCGACGACCAACTCGGCGCACGGGGTGACCTCGATGGACAAGGTCATGCCGGTACTGGAGCGGATGGCGGAAATCGGCATGCCGTTGCTCGTTCATGGCGAAGCGACCGAACCCGAAATCGATGTCTTCGACCGCGAGGCCGTGTTCATCGAGCAAACCCTCGAACCGCTGTGCCGCCGGCTGCCCGAATTGCGCATCGTGCTCGAACACATCACCACGGAAGAGGCCGTCGCCTATATCGGTGAAGCCGAGAAAAACCTCGCGGCCACGATCACCGCGCATCACCTGATCATCAACCGTAATGCGATCTTCCAGGGCGGCATCCGACCGCATCTCTACTGCCTGCCGATCGCCAAGCGCGAGAAGCACCGCCTGGCGCTGCGTCGCGCGGCGACCTCGAGCCGCGCCTGCTTCTTCCTCGGCACCGACAGCGCGCCGCACGCCATCCCGACCAAGGAGACCGCGTGCGGCTGCGCCGGCATCTTCACCGCCGCTTCGGCGCTGGAACTCTATGCCGAGGTGTTCGACGACGAAGGCGCGCTCGACCGCTTCGAGGGCTTTGCCTCGCTCAACGGGCCGGCGTTCTATCGCCTGCCGGTGAACGAAGCGCGCGTCACGTTGCACCGCGAACCGTACGCGGTGCCGAGCCATATCGGCAACGGCGAGTTGACCGTTGCGCCGTTCCGCGCCGGCTATACCCTGCGCTGGCGGCTTATGGACTGAGGCTCACGGGGCTTCGGCGAGCGTCGCGGCTGTATCGGCTGTCCACTCCCGCCGCTCGATATGGCGGCGGTGCCATAGCGCGTAGAACAACAGGCCCCAGGCGGCGCGACCGGCGCGCTTGTCGTCGGCGCGGGCGAACAGGCGCTCGACCTCGCCGGGCAGGCAGATTTCCCGGATCGCCTCGGAGCGGGCGACCAGCGGCCCGATCTCCCCGGCGCGGCGCCCGATCCAGCTCGCGACCGGGACGGTAAAGCCGCGCTTGCGGGCGAGCGGCTGGCAATCGGGCAGGCGCCCGGCGAGCCAGCGCCGCAGTAGCCATTTCCCCAGGCCCTTGTTGATCTTGAGCGCGTCGGGCAGGCGGAAGGCCAGGGCCGCGACCACGGGATCGAGAAACGGCGTGCGGCCCTCGATGGCGTGCGCCATCAGGCACCGATCAAGCTTGACCAGAAGATCGTTGGGCAGCCAATCGGAGCAATCGACCGCCTGCGCCACCTGCAGCCGGCTGCGCTCGGGATCGCCCGAGCGGGCTTCGGCGGCGGCGATACCATCGCGCCAACCGGCGACGTCGCCGCGCAACACGCCGAGCCCATCGAGGACGCCTCGCGCGCGCGGAATCCGGCCACCCGCCCACCATGGCCGCATCACGCTGCGATAGCGGCCATAGCCGGCGAACAGCTCATCGCCGCCTTCACCGGACAGAATGACCTTGAGCCCTGCTTCGTGCGCGGCACGGGCAAGCTTGTAGGTCGGCAGGATCGCGTAGTCGGCGGCTGGGTCGTCGACCGCGGCGGCGATCTCCGGCAGCAATGCCCAGAAATCGCCCTCACCAAAGGCCAGCTCGATATGCTCGGCGCCAACGGCTCGAGCCGCGGCGCGGGCGGCCGGGCGCTCATCGGCGATCTCGCCGTCGTCGAAGCCGATCGTGAAGGCCTTGACCGGCCGCTGATTGAGCGCCGCCATCGTCACCAGCACCGACGTCGAGTCGATGCCGCCCGAGAGAAACATGCCGAAGGGCACGTCCGAACGCTGATGCACCGTCACGCTGTCGGTGAAGGCGGCATCGAGCTGTTCCAGCGCTTCCTCGTCGTTCAGCGCCAGCGGCGCGCCCTTGGGTAGCGCGTCGTTGCGCTTGCGCTCGACGACGCGGCCCTGACGCACGACGATGGTCTCGCCCGGCAACACGCGGTTGACGCCGGCAAAAATCGTCTCGCGCCCGGTGGTGAATTGCAGCTGCAACAGCTCGTTGCGGGCCCCTTGGTTGAGTCGCGGCGCGACGATCCCGGCCGCGATCAGCACCTCGGGCTCTGATGCAAAGGCAAAGAATTTCGGCGTCTCGGCGTAGTAGAGCGGCTTGATGCCGAACGGGTCGCGGGCGAGGATCAGCCGCCCCGAGGCCGGGTCGTGCAGCGCCAGCGCATACATGCCGCGCAGATGGGCAGTGAAGTCGAGCCCATGCCGGCGGTAGAGATGCAAGGGCAGCTCGCAATCCGACTGGGTCGCGAACGCCACACCGGGCAGATCGCGCTTGAGCTCTAGGTAGTTGTAGATCTCGCCGTTGCAGATGATCGCCGCTCCACCCGGCTCGTAGAGCGGCTGATTGCCGGTGACGAGATCGATGATCGCGAGCCGCCGCTGCATCATCGCGACATCGGCGGCGCGGTGATACCCGTCGCCATCGGGACCGCGATGCGCCAAACCGGGCGCCATCGCCTGCAGCAGCGCGTCGGGCGGCGCCGCGCCGTCGCGGCTCATCAGCCCGCCGATCCCGCACATCAGGCGGCAATCCTGTCGAAGAACCTGCGATAGGCGGTGACCACGGCCGCCTCGGTGAACTCGGCCTCGTAGGCCGCGCGTCCAGCGGCGGCGAGGCGGACACGCCGATCGCCATCGTGCGCGAGCGCGTCCATCGCCTCGGCGAGCGCATAAGCCTCGATCGGAACCACCAGCCCGGTCCGCCCGGGCTCGATCAACGCCGCCGGGCCATCGGTCGCCGTGGCGATCACCGGGACTCCTGCCGACCATGCCTCGATCACGACATTGCCGAGCGGCTCGTGGCGCGACGACGAGACCAGCAGATCGACGCTCGCCAGCAAACGCGCTACATCGTCGCGCCAGCCGAGAAACCGTATCCTCTCGCCGATGCCGAGCTCGACCGCCTGCTGCTCGAGCGCGGCGCGCAGCGGGCCGTCGCCGGCAAGCCATAGATGGACATCGCGAGTCTTGGCAATGGCATCGAGCAGCAGATCGAAGCCCTTGTTCGGATGCAACCGGCCGAGCGCCAGCGCCAGCGGCACGTCGGCAGGCATTCCAGCCTCGGCGCGCGCGACGGATTCGGCGCCGGCGAGGTCCGGAACGAAGTTCGGCAGGTAATGCACCCGGTCATTCGCCCAGCCATGGCCGATCGCATAGGCGGCGATCGCGCGGGTATTGCCGACGAGGTGGTCGCAGCCGCGGTAGTACTTCAAATCGTAATAGCCTCCGAGCCGGGCAACATGCACGAAATCGCCGGGCGGACAAAGCTGTGTCGCACGGTTCATCCAGGTCAGGACCAGGGTCGGGCGCCATTCGGCGATCTCGCGCCGGAAGGCAGCCTTCGTCATCAGATCGAACGGGCCGCGAAACCCGGCCTCGGCGACGATGACCCCGGCTTTACGCAATTGACCGGCGCGCTCGCCATGGCGCCGAATCAGCACGCGCTGCGCCTCCCCAGCTCGTTGCAGCGCGGCCGCGAGGCGCACGAAGAAGATTTCGGCGCCGCCTTGCGGTGCGCCTGCCATCGCTTGCAGCAGCCGCCGCGTCATGGGATCAGCGCCTCGTAGCGTGCAGCGACATCGTCCCAGCTGAGGCCGCGCTGGGTCGCCAGCGCACCCGAATGCCATTGCCGCCACAGCGCGTCGTCGCGCAAGACCGCGATCGCCGCCTCGACGAATTTGTCGTCGTTCGCGGCGACGCGGCCGCTCTTGCCGTCGGCGACCCGCTCGCCGACGGCGCCGAGCGGGGTCACCACGACCGGCACGCCCATCGCCTGCGCCTCCGCAAGCGCCAAGCAGAAGGTCTCTCCGACATCGCCGCGATACAACATCGCCCGCGCACCCGAGAGTACGTCGACCAGCGCCTCGCGGCCGACCGGCGCGTGGCGGCGGACCCCATCGCCGCCGAGGGCTTCGGCACGGGCGAGCACGCTCTCCATCGCCCCGCTGCCCTTGCCCGCGCCGCCATAGACCGCCGGTCCGGCATAGATATGCAACTCCGCCTGCGGCACGGCCGGCCTGATCCGCGCGACCCACAGGTCGAGCAGCCAATCGAGCCCGCGCAGCGGATTGGACGTGAAGACCGCGCGCGGCGGCGGCGGCTCGCGCGCCTCGGCATGGCGAAACCGCTCGAGCACACCGTAGGGGATCACGGTCCGGCCGCCGTCGCACAGCCAGCCGGGGATCGTGCTCGCGTGGTACTGGCCGGTACTGACGAGGAGCGGCCGATACCAGGCAAGCCGCCACACGTTGCGCGGCTTGCGCAGATACTGGGCTGGGTTGTGCAGCCAGAACAGGCGGCGCCGCGGCCGCGACAGGCCGATCACCCGGTGTCCGCGGTTGCCGATATAGAGGTCGCAGCTGGCCGGGACGCCACCCGCCAACGGCGTCCAGTTGACCCCCCTATGCCTTACGGCGGCCGAACAGTGACTGCGCGCCTCGACCTGGTGGCCGCGCGCCGCCAGCGCCTCGGCAAGGGCGACAAAAGCCGTTTCGGCGCCGCCGAGCGGCCCCGTTTCCGCCATCGCCCCGTCGAAGGCAATGCCGTCATCGGCCATTATCACGCTGGCCATCACTCCCTTTCCAACCGCGCCTTCAGATAGGAGAGGATCGGGTAGAGCCCGGCGCACAGCGCGATCAGAAACCCGTACGGCCCCTCGCGATAGCCCTTGCGGCCGACATAGCACTTCCAGAACCGCGTCGGGATGCGCCGCAGGTTGCGCGCGTAGCTGCCGATATCGCCGCTGTCGCGCAGATCCCTGGCGCGGGCGGTCGAATAGCGGTCCAGTCGCGCCAGCATGTCGGAGATGTTGCGGTCGACGCGATGAATCAGCCGCGCGTCAAGAGTTGGGCCTTGCGCGCCGGTCAAGGTCACCGCAGGGTGGACCCGCTCGCTGCCCCAGCGCTTGGCCCCGTTACGATAGAGCCCGGCATAGGCGCCCTTGCCGAAGGAGGCGCCCCAGCCCCAACGCACCAGCCGCCCGCCGATATAATTGTCGACCGGGATCAAGTGCCACACCGCTTCGGAACAAGCGGCGACCTGGCGGATTTCGGCCGCCAGCGCCGGCGACACCCGCTCATCGGCGTCGATTTCGAGGATCCATTCACCGCCGCAAGTATCGATGCCGGCATGGCGGCGCGGCCCCTCGCGCTCCCAGGCGCCTTCGACGATGTGCGGGGTAAAGCCTTGCGCGATCTCCTTCGACCGGTCACGGCAGCGATCGAGCACGACAACCAGCTCGTCCGCAAAGGCGAGCGCCGCGAGGCATTCGGCGAGCTGAGCCTCTTCGTCATGAACGACGACGACCGCGGAGAGTAGCGGGCGTGCTTCGCTCACGCCGCCTTGCTCGCGGCTCGCGACCACAGCCGCTGCGCCGCCGCCTCGACCGCCGCGACCGGCAGGCTGTCCATCAGCGTGTCGGTGGTCAGATGATTGAAACCGGGGCCGAACATCGTCTCCGGCGCGTCCGCGGTGCGTACGACCGCGGTGTCGAGCCCCCAGGGCGCGTAGCGCGCGATCGGGCTCGGCCCGAACAGGCCGAGCGTCGGCGTGCCGATGGCGGCAGCGATGTGCATTACACCGGTATCGTTGCCGATGAACATTCGGCAGCGCTTGAGCACCGCCGCGGCGGTCAAGAGATCGGTGCGACCCACCAAATCGATGAGCCGGGCGGACGGGATTGCAGCCAATAGCGGCTGCGCCTGCGGGCGTTCGTGCTCGGCCGCCAGCACCACTACCGTGGCGCCCGGAAACAACCCGCTGCTCGCCGTCAACCGGACGGCCAGTTCGGCAAAACGCTCGCCGCGCCACTGCTTGCCGCGCCAATTAGCAGCGGGGCCAATCGCCAGCAGCGGCGGTAGCTCCGCCGGCAACGGCACCGCCGAGGCGGCGATCAGCCTCTCGGCTGCGACGGTCGGTTCCGGCCCGAGCCAGAGCTGCGGACTCGGCGGCGGGTCGAGACGGAACAGGCGGCCGAGCTGGCGGACCTGATGCAGGCCCGGATCGGCCTTGTCGATTACCTTGCGCTCGCGCGCCCAGAGCAGCCACGCCAGCGCCGAACCGCGCAGATCGACCACCAGGTCCCAAGCTTGGCCCGCTACCTTGACGTATAATTCCAGCCAATGCAGCGACGCCGCTCGCTTGCGCATCGAAATGACCCGGACGACGCGCGGGGCGTATTGGAACAATGGCGCCGCGTCCGGACCGGCCGCCACGGTGATCTTTGCCTCCGGGTAGCGGTCGGCCAGATAACCCAGCAAGCCGGTCGACAGAACGGCGTCGCCGATGCGCGTCGCGGTTACAAACAAAATATCCATATCGCGAGTGCTATATCCTGGGCTCGCCGCCTTGCCAAGCAAGCGGGCGGCCTCTAACTCTTGCCTATGTCGCAGGTTTCGCCGGAATTAGCGGAATGACCGCGAGCCGATTCACGATGCTGGAGGATCGCGGCGTTCTCGCGGTCGGGGGACCCGACCGCGCGAGCTTCCTGCAGGGGCTGGTGTCGAACGACACGGCGCTGCTCGCCGCCGGGCAGGCGATATATGCCGCCTTACTTACCCCGCAAGGCAAATACCTCCACGATTTCATCATGGTCGAGTATGACGACGAGATTTGGTTCGACGCCGAGACCGCGCGTCTGGCCGATCTGAAGCGGCGCCTCTCGATCTACCGGCTGCGCGCCAAGGTGACCCTCGACGAGCGGCCTGACCTTGCAATTGCCGCGATATTCGGCGGCCGCGCCTTTGATCTGCGGGATCGGCCGGGAGCAACGCGCACGCTCGACCGCGGCATCGCCTTTGTCGATCCCCGGCTCGCGGCTCTCGGATGCCGCGCGATTCTGCCGCTTCCGGAGAGCCACCGCGTGTTGACGGAGGCTGGCGCGGTCGAGGCCGGTTTCGCCGACTACGACCGTCTGCGCCTGACGCTCGGGATCCCGGACGGCAGCCGCGACCTGGTACTCGACAAGTCGATTCTGCTCGAATCGGGGTTCGACGAGCTCAACGGCGTCGATTGGCAGAAGGGCTGCTATATCGGCCAGGAACTGACCGCGCGAACCAAGTATCGCGGGTTGATCAAGAAACGGCTGTTTCCGGTACGGATCGACGGCCCGGCCCCCGAGCCCGGCGCGATCGTCACCATCGACGGCAAGGAAGCCGGGGAGATGCGGTCGAGCCGCGACGGTGTCGGGCTCGCCTTGTTGCGTCTGGAGGCAATAGGCGGCGGGCAACTCACAGCCGGGGAAGCCACCGTCGCGCCAATGCCCCCGGACTGGATGCGGCTCGACGCCTAGAGCATCGTCGGGTCACGTTGAATCACCTCATTTATTGCCCTTGGCCGGGCTTGACCCGGCCATCCACGTTTTCTGGCGCGGGCGTTCGCCACCGAAGACGTGGGCCCTCGGGTCAAGCCCGGGGGAGGCGATTTCTGATGCTTCAGCTTAAACAGATCGTCCTCTAGGCGGTGGAGCCTACGGTATCCGCGGGCAGCTCCGCCTGCGCCGCGGCGAGGCGGGCGATCGGCACCCGGTAGGGCGAGCACGAGACGTAATCGAGCCCGGCTTCACGGCAGAAGCGGATCGAGGCCGGGTCGCCGCCATGCTCGCCGCAAATCCCGAGCTTCAAATCGGGTCGCGTCTTGCGCCCGCGTTCGACGGCGATGCGAACGAGCTCGCCGACCCCCTCGGTGTCGATGCTGACAAACGGATCCTGCTCGAAAATTCCGAGCCGCTGATAGGTGCCGATAAAGCTTGCCGCGTCATCGCGAGAGAGACCGAACACCGTTTGCGTCAGATCGTTGGTGCCGAAGCTGAAGAACGTCGCGCTTTCGGCGATCTCCCCGGCCATCAGCGCGGCGCGCGGCAATTCGATCATCGTGCCGACCGAATACGGCACCGTGACCCCTTCCCGCTCCATGATGTCGGCGCCGACGCGGTCGACCATCTTCTTCAGGATATCGAACTCCCGCTTTGTCGCGATCAGCGGCACCATGATCTCGGGTTCGACCGCGGCGCTTTCGCGCACGACCGTTACCGCCGCCTCGAAAATCGCGACCGCCTGCATCTCGTAAATCTCGGGGAAAGTGATGCCGAGCCGGCAGCCGCGATGGCCGAGCATCGGGTTGGTCTCGTAGAGCGTATGGGTGCGATGGCGGATCTCCGCGACGGTCTTGCCCGTGAGCCGCGCCATCTCCTCGAATTCGCCGTCGGTCTTGGGCAGGAACTCGTGAAGCGGCGGGTCGAGCAGGCGGATCGTCACCGGCAACCCGGCCATGATCGTGAAGATCTCGGCGAAATCGGCGCGCTGCATCGGCAGCAGCTTGGCCAGCGCCTCGCGGCGGCCGCTCTCCTCGTCGGCCATGATCATCTGGCGGATCGCGCCGATGCGGTCGGCCTCGAAAAACATGTGCTCGGTACGCGACAGCCCGATCCCCTCGGCGCCGAAATTGCGCGCGGCGCGGGCGTCGGTCGGCGTTTCGGCATTGGCCCGCACGCCCAGCGTGCGCAGCTCGTCGGCCCAGCCCATCAGCACCGCGAAATCGCCGGAGAGCGTCGGCTCGATCGTCGGAACCTCGCCCTGGATGACCTCGCCGGTCGAGCCGTTCAACGTGATGAGGTCGCCCGCCCGCAGCAGGACATTGCGCACGGTCATGGTGCCGGCGGCGTAGTCGATGCGGATGTCGCCGGCGCCGGCGACGCAGGGCCGGCCCATGCCGCGGGCGACGACGGCGGCGTGGCTGGTCATGCCGCCGCGCGCGGTCAGGATGCCGCGGGCCGCGTGCATGCCGTGGATGTCTTCCGGGCTCGTTTCGACCCGCACCAGGACGACCGCCTCGCCGCGGCTGGCGCAGCTTTCGGCTTCCTCGGCCGAAAACACGATCTTCCCCGACGCCGCGCCGGGCGAAGCCGGCAGGCCGCGCGCCAGGACGGTAATCTTCGCGCCGGGGTCGAGCATCGGGTGCAGCAGCTGGTCGAGCGAATTGGGCTCGATCCGGCGGATCGCCTCGGCACGGTCGATGACGCCTTCCTCGACCAGCGACACCGCGATCTTCAGCGCCGCCTGGGCGGTGCGCTTGCCGGTACGGGTCTGCAGCATCCACAGCCGGCCGCGCTCCACCGTGAACTCGATGTCCTGCATGTCGCGGTAGCGATCTTCGAGTTTGCGGCGGACGTCGAGCAGCTCGGCGAACACCTTCGGCATCACCTCTTCCATCGCCGGCAGGCTCGAGCTGGTCGCCTGCTTGCCGGCGATCGTCAGGTGCTGCGGCGTGCGGATGCCGGCGACGACGTCCTCGCCCTGGGCGTTGACGAGAAACTCGCCATAGAACTCGTTGACGCCGGTCGAGGGGTTGCGCGTGAAGGCGACGCCGGTCGCACAATCGTCGCCGTGATTGCCGAACACCATCGCCTGCACGCTAACCGCGGTGCCCCAGCTCTCCGGGATGTGGTTGAGCCGGCGATAGGTGATCGCACGATGGTTCATCCAGCTGCCGAACACCGCGCCGATCGCGCCCCAAAGCTGCGCCTGCACGTCCTGCGGAAACGGCTTGCCGGTTTCCTGCCTGACGATGTCCTTGAAGCCCTGGGCGATCGCCTGCCAATCCGCAGCTTTGAGCTCGGTATCGAGCGAAGCGCCGGCGTCGATCTTGTAGTCGTCGAGCAGCGCGGTGAAATGGTGGTGGTCGATGTCGAGCACGACTTCGCCGTACATCTGCAGAAACCGGCGGTAACTGTCCCAGGCGAAACGCGGATCGCCGCTTGCGTCGGCAAGACCCTGCACCGTCTCGTCGTTGAGACCGAGGTTGAGGACGGTATCCATCATCCCCGGCATCGACGCCCGCGCGCCGGAGCGAACCGATACGAGCAGCGGGTTCTTCGGATCGCCAAGCTTCGCACCGATCGCCTTTTCGACGGCGGCAAGCGCGGCCGCAACCTCGGCTTCCAGCTCCTTCGGGTAGAGGTGGTTTTGTTCGTAGTAGTGGGTGCAGACCTCGGTGGTGATCGTAAAGCCGGGCGGCACCGGCAGCCCGAGGCTCGACATCTCGGCGAGGTTGGCCCCCTTGCCGCCCAGCAGGTTCTTCATGTCGGCCCGCCCCTCGGCCGAGCCGCCGCCAAAGCTATAAACCCACTTGGTCATGGCCGGGGGCTTATCCTTCGATCTGGGAGAAGTCGGCGATCTGGTTCATCGTCGAGCGGATTCTGGCCAACAAACGCAAACGGTTGACCCGCAATTCCGGCTGATCCGCATTTACCGTCACTTTTTCGAAGAAATCGTCAACGGGACGACGAAGTTTGGCGAGCTCCGCCATCGCGTCCTCGAACTTTTCTTCCACGATCAGCTCACTGGCCTTCAAGCCGACCTGCGTGAGGGCTTTGAAAAGCCCTTCCTCCTCCGGTTGTCGAAATAAATCGGAAGTTTCCGGACCACCGTAGCGCTGACCGTCTTTGTGCTCCTCGATCGTCACGATGTTCGAGGCTCGGCTATAGGCGGTAAGGAGGTTGGTGCCGTCGTTAGTATCAAGAAATGCTTGCAGCGCCCTCACACGCGCCAGCAACCGGACCAGATCGTCTTCATTGAGCGAGAAGACTGCCGCGATCAGGTCGTGACGTACCCCGTGTTCGCGCAAATGGGCCTTCAGCCGCTCGGCAAGAAACTCGAGAACCTCGCCTGCCACTCGGTTGCGGTCCGTGAAATAGATAGATGCGGCCGTTTCCAACGCCGATCGGAGGCGTAGACGCAGTTCGCCCTCTAGAATTATTCGGATGATACCTAGTCCGGCGCGACGTAAGGCGAATGGATCGCGAGAACCTGTCGGCTTCTCGCCGATCGAGAAAAAGGCGACCAGAGCATCTATCTTGTCGGCGAGCGCCAGGACAACGCCGTCAGGCGACGTTGGGCAGGAGTCGGCGGGACCGAGCGGTTTATAATGCTCGGCGATTGCATCGGCTATTGGCGCCCCTAGCCCGTCGACGAGTGCGTAATAACGACCCATGATCCCCTGCAGTTCGGGAAATTCGCCGACCATCCCGCTGGATAAATCTGCTTTTGCAAGCCGTGCGGCCGTGCGGATCTGATCCTCTCTGGCTCCTCGCACAGGAGGCAACAGGGCAGTCGCGAGAGCTTGAATGCGCTGCACCCTCTCGTACACGCTGCCGAGCTTCTCATGGTAAATGCGCTGTTTCAGCGCTTCGACACGGTCTTCGAGCCTCACCTTACGGTCTTGGTCCCAGAAGAAGCGCGCGTCCGACAGGCGGGCACGCAGCACGCGCTCGTTGCCGACGGCGATGGTCTTGCCCTTGTCCGCCGTCAGGTTGTTGGCGACGAACAGGAAGCGCGGCGCCGGGGTGCCATCGGGGTTGAGGCAGGTAAAATACTTCTGGTGCGTGCGCATCGCCGTCGCCAGCACTTCGGGCGGCAGACCGTCGGGCAAGGGACGCACGAAATCCGCGTCGATCGATCCCATCAGCACGACCGGGTATTCGACAAGGCCCGCGACCTCGTCGAGCAGGCCCTCGTCCGGCTTGACGATCAGCCCCTCGGCCTTGGCGAGCCTGTCGAGGCCTTTCTCGATGGTCGCCCGGCGCTCGCTCCAATCGAGCACGACGTGCGCCTCGGCGAGCTTCTTGAGATAATCAGCGGTGTTGGCGACCGAAATCTCGCCCTTCGACAGAAAGCGGTGGCCGCGCGTCGCCCGGCCGACCGGCACTTCGCCGAGCGGCAGGTTCAGCATCTTGCCGTCGTAAAGGCAGATCACAGAGTTCAGCGGCCGTACCCAGCGCAAACCTGATGCCGGGTAGCGCATCGACTTCGGCCACGGCAGCGCCGTCATCGCCCCCTGGATCAACTCGGGCAACACTTCTTCGGTCGCGCGACCGGGCTGCTTGATCACCGCGAAATAAAATTCTCCCCGATCGGTCCCCCGCACCTCGCATTGGTCGATGGAAGCCAGACCGGCGCCGCGCAGGAAACCGTCGATCGCCTGGGGCGGCGAGCCGACTCGCGGCCCGCGCCGCTCCTCGCTGCGATCGGGCTGGCGGGCGGATATGCCGTCGGCGATGACGACGAGCCGGCGCGGGGTTACGTATCCGCTGAGCGAGGTTGCCAGGATTTCGGCGGTCTTGAGCTTGTCCCGGATCAGTCCCGTCAGATCGTCGAGCGCCCGGCGCTGCATCCGCGCCGGGATCTCCTCCGACAACAATTCGAGCAGGAGTTCTCCGCTCATCCGTTGCCCGCCAACCACGCCTCGCAGCACGCACGGGCCAACGCCCGTACCCGGCCGATATAGGTGGCGCGCTCGGTGACGCTGAACACACCGCGCGCGTCGAGCAAGTTGAAGATGTGGCTCGATTTGAGGCACTGGTCGTAGGCCGGCAACGCCAGCGCCCGGCCGATCAGCGCACTGCACTCGGCCTCGGCATCGGCGAAGTGTTCGAACAGCTTGGCGGTATTGGCGTACTCGAAATTGTAGGCCGAATACTCCCGCTCGGCGCGCAGGAACACGTCGCCGTAACCGATGCGGCCCGGGCCCTCAACCCCGTTGAAATCGAGGTCGTAGACACTCTCGACCCCCTGCACGTACATCGCCAGGCGTTCGAGCCCATAGGTCAGCTCCGTCGAGACCGGGTCGCACTCGATCCCCCCGACCTGCTGGAAATAGGTGAACTGGCTGACCTCCATGCCGTCGAGCCAGACCTCCCAGCCGAGCCCGGAGGCGCCCAGCGTTGGGCTTTCCCAGTCGTCCTCGACAAAGCGGATGTCGTGGCGCGCCGCGTCGATGCCGATCGCCGCGAGGCTTGCCAGATACAGGTTCTGGCTGTCGGCCGGCGCCGGTTTCAGGATGACCTGCAGCTGATAGTAGTGCTGCAGCCGGTTGGGGTTGTCGCCGTAGCGGCCGTCGGTCGGCCGGCGCGACGGCTGGACATAGGCGGCTTTCCACGGCTGCGGACCCAGCGCGCGCAGCGCCGTCGCCGGGTGGAACGTGCCGGCTCCGACCTCAAGGTCGAGCGGCTGCAGGATGACGCAGCCCTGCGCCGCCCAGTAGCGCTGCAATTCAAGGATCAGGCCCTGGAAGCTCAGGGCTTTCCCGGCGGTCTTCATCGCGGCTGCAAGCATCCGGCACGGCCGCAATGCCGCGCGCTCGCCGCGATATAGGTGCCGCACACCTTGCACGCGACCAGATCCTCGGCCTCGATCCGCGGCCGCGCTTGCGGGCGCGGTTGCGGCATCCGCGGGCGTATCCGGTTGAACGCCCGCACGGCGTACCACACCGCGAAGATCACCAGCACGGCGAGGAGGAGTTTCGGCAGGCCGATCATTGCCGAGGTTTAGGGTTCGTCCGTCCCACGGTCAAGCGAGCCTATAGCCCGAACCTGGCCCACAGCAGCCGCGCCTCCAGCCAATCGACAAGGTCGGCGGCAAAGCCCAAGCCGGCGGCTTCGATGCCGCGACGCGGGCGGGGCAGGAACCAGCGGCGCCGGCGCTCGCTGGCGACCGGCACCAGCCGCACCCGGCCGCCGAAGCGCGCCCGCATCACCCCGCGCAAATCGCCGATTCCGTCGATCAGGCCGTGCGCCAGTGACATGCGCCCGGTCATCGCCTCGCCGCTGAACAGCGTCTCGTCGTCAGCGGCGATCTTGCCGACCCGGCGGCGCAGCACGTGCTCCTTGAAGCTGGCATGAATGTCTTGCTGCAGCGCCGTCAGCCGCTCGACCTCCGCCTCCCGCTCCGGCAGGAACGGGTCGAGCAGCGACTTGTTTTCGCCCGCGGTATGCAGCCGTCGGTCGATACCGAGCCGGTCGATCAGCCGGGTGAAACCGAAGCCGCTGCTGATGACCCCGATCGAGCCGAGCAACGAGGTTTCCTCGGCAAAGATCTCGTCGCCGGCGAGCGCCAGCCAGTAGCCGCCGGAGGCCGCGACATCCTCGGCGAAGGCAAAGATCGGCACATGCTTCTCGTCGGCAAGCTGGCGGATGCGGCGGAACAGCAGCGACGATTGAACCGGCGAGCCGCCCGGCGAATTGACCACGATCGCGACCGCGGCAAGGCGCTTCATCGCGAAGGCGCGATCGAGGGCGACCGCGTGGCTGGCGAGCGACACCGCGCCGCGCCACTGCCGGGGCGCGATGACCCCATCGAAGCGCACGACCGCCACCCTCGGCGGCGGGTCGCGGAACCGCTCGAACGGCAGGATCTTGAGGACGTCCGACAAGTTCATCGGTTGTGCCTACAGCGCCAGCGCTTCGCCGCCGCGCAACACCGCCTCGGCCGCCTCGGTGAAACGGCCGTTCGCTTCGTGCAGCACCATGCCGGTCGCAAGCCGGGCCGGCGCCGCGACCTGCTTCCTCGCGCGGACCAGGATCCGGCTTGCCGGCCTCCCCAACCCCGGCCACAGCGGATACACGACGACCTCGCCGGCGCGGCCGGCGACATGGCCGAGCACCGCGTCGATCCGGTCGGCCCGGTGGACCAAGGTCATCGTCCCTTTCGGCTTGACCATCGACAGCGCAAACCGCACCCAGTCGCCAAGCTCGGCATCGCCCTCGATCGTCGCCTCGGCCCGCAGCGGGTTCGCCGCCTCGTTGCCGCTGCCGCGCTCGAGATACGGTGGATTGGCGAGCACATGGTCGAAGGCGCCGGCGCTGATCCGCGGCGGCGGCTGCAGCAGGTCGCCGACCATCACCGACACGCGGTTGGCCATGCCGTTGAGGATCAAATTGTCGCCGGCGATGCGCACCAGCTCGCGCTGACGTTCGAGGCCGACGACACGGCATTGCGGTTCCCGCGCCGCGACGCATAGCATCGCGGCGCCGGTGCCGCAGCCGATATCGAGAACCAGCTCGCCCGGCGCCACCGGCACCGCGGCGGCGAGAAACACCGCGTCGATCGACACGCGGGCACCGTCGACAGGCTGACGCAGGCGCACCCGCCCGCCGAGGAGCGTGTCCTCGCTGACCGGAACGCCGTCGTCGGGCATCGTCATGCGGTATCGGCCTCGGCGAGAAGGTTTTTGGCGCGGGAATGATCGCGCTCCGCGACCATCAGACGGCGTTGGATCGCGCCGATGCTGCCCTCGACGAGGCTAGTGTGCTGATCGAGCACGACGTAGCCGATCCGGGCGTCGGCGAGCAGCGCCTGGACCCAGGATAGCCGGACGATGTTGTTGGTGCGCAGCAGCTCCTTCATCGGCGCTCTGTCGGCTCTTGGCGATCGTGGCCCCCGGCACTTGACCGGGCACCCCCGCACTCTATGCTCGCTCGCCTTCGGGCACGTCAAGCTCTCGCGCCGGGCCGGCGCGGGCTGCGCAACGAGGAGTAATCGTGGCCCCTCCGCTGCCGAGCATCGAGCGCATGCACGAGCGCCCTGCCCCGTCCCTCGATCCGCTGTTCCGGCTGATGGCGGCCGACCTCAAACAGGTCAACACGCTGATTGTCGAGCGCATGCACAGCCCGGTCTCGCTGATCCCGCAGCTTGCCGGCCATATCGTCTCGGCGGGCGGCAAGCGCTTGCGACCGCTTTTGACGCTGGGCTGCTCGCGGCTTTGCGGTTATCGCGGCGAGCGCCACATCGCGATCGCGGCGGTGGTCGAGTTCATCCACACCGCGACCCTGCTGCACGACGATGTCGTCGATGCGAGCGAGTTGCGCCGGGGCCGCGACACCGCGAACGCGGTGTGGGGCAACAAGCCGGCGGTGCTGGTCGGCGATTTCCTCTTCGCCCGGTCGTTCCAGCTGATGGTGGAGGACGGATCGCTCCGCATCCTCGAAATCCTCTCCCGCGCGGCCTCGGTCATCGCCGAGGGCGAGGTGCATCAGCTGATGACCGCGAACGACACAGCGACCTCGGAAGCCGACTACCTCGCGGTGATCGAGGCCAAGACGGCGGCGCTGTTCGCGGCGGCGAGCCGGGTCGGCGCGGTGCTCGCCGATCGCCCGCTCGACGACGAGCTGGCGCTGGAGCACTTCGGCCACAATCTCGGCATCGCCTATCAGCTGATCGACGACATGCTCGATTTCTCCGCCCGGCAGATCGAGCTCGGCAAGGCGGTGGGCGACGATTTCCGCGATGGCAAGATCACGCTGCCCATCGTCGTCGCCTTTGCCCGCGGCGATTCGGAGGAGCGCGCCTTCTGGCGGCGCACGCTCGAAACCGGCGAGCAGGCGCCGGGCGACCTCGACCGCGCGCTGGGAATCCTCGAACGCCGTGGCGCGCTGGCCGAAACCCTGGCGCGGGCGCGCGCCTATGCGGCCGCCGCGATCGATGCGCTCGACCGCTTTCCCGACAGCCCGCTGCGGCGAGCGCTGATCGAGGCCGCCGCTTTCGCGACCGAGCGCGGCTTCTGATTGCGGAAATGCGGCATAGGCGCTATAGACCCGGCCCGGTCGGCGGAGTGTAGCTCAGCCTGGTAGAGCACTGCTTTCGGGAGGCAGGGGCCGGAGGTTCAAATCCTCTCACTCCGACCATTTTCAAGAGTTTATCAGCGCCGACGGCGCCGAGGCGGGCGGCAACCAGGCGACGAATTTCTCAGCGGGGCCCTGATGTCGTTTCTCAGAGAATTTTGGGCCTTCATGCGCGTCCGCAAGAAATACTGGCTATTGCCGGTGTTCATCGTGATGGGGCTGTTCGGCGGGCTGATCGTGCTGACCAAGGGCTCGGCGATCGCGCCCTTCCTCTACACGCTGTTCTGAGAACGGGCTCCTAGAGCGCGGTCCGTTCAGGCGCGATCGCATTATTCATCGTCACCCCCGCGATGACGGGGGTCCAGGGAAGGCGACGGAACGGTAGCCCTGGATTCCCGCTTTCGCGGGAATGACGAAAGCGATGCAACCTGATCGAACGGCGCTCTAGAGGTTCTCCAGAACGTAGAGCGGCTGGTCGTCGCCGCTGCGGTCCAGCGTGCCATCGTCGTAGCCGTAGTTGTCGATCCATTTCCACCCCTCCATCAGGAGGGGCAGGCGATGCTTGCCGTAGATCCGCGCATTGTTGAACAGCATCTTGTCGCGGCCGGTGGGCACCGCGAGGAACAGCAGTCCGCCGGGCTTGATGCGCTCCTTCATCTTGCGCATCGCCTTCAGATCGCCGTCGGGGTCGAGCGGATCGCCGTACATGCCGAGCCCATCGTGTTCGAATGACGAGATCGAGAAACCGACATCGAAGATCGGCCGCTCCTTCTCCCACTCGGCCATGGTCATGACGCTCATCCGATCGGTGCGGGTGACGATCGCGTTGTAATCGATCGTCACCGGTTTCGCGCCGTGATGGATGAACATGGCCTCGTACCAGGGGGTCAACGAGCCCATGTTGACGACCGATTTACCGCGGATTGGGTATTTGGCGATCGCGTCGCACATCCAGTCGTCGAGCGTGCCGTAGATGAACCAGTCGCGCTGCTCGCGCGGCAGAGCGAGATTGGCTTTGATCTGCTCGATGTAATAGTCGATCTCGGCATCGGTGTAGATCAGCGGGTAGTTGCCGGGATAGGTGCAGTCCCGGTAGCGATATTCGATCTCGGCCTTGCCGCCCATCGTGTAGCGGTCGAGCAGCTCGTCGGGGATCGTTCTCGGCGGCTCCGTGCAGGGGTCCGCCGGTCCGAAAAGCTCCCGGCACAGCGAGCGGTGACGCCAATCGAGCCGGGTTGCTTCGTACCGCCAGTAGCGGATCACCTCGCCAAGCCCGGCCTTTTGCTGCACCCGCTCGAGCTCGCGGAATGCCCAATTCGCACGGCGCAGCCGGTCGTAAAGCGCCGCGAGCCAAGGCAGCGACTTGCGTGCCCGGCGCTTGAGGGATTGTATGGACCTCTGCATTCAGGAAATGTCCCAGGATAACGCAGTCGAAGTCCAGCCCGATCGCCGCCGCAGGCGTTCGGCGAGAAGTTGGGCGACAAAATCGTTTCCCGCCGACGACATGTGTCCCCAGTTGCCGTAATGGGCCTTGTCGCCATGCATGACGTAGAGCGCGCTCAGCGCGTCGATGCCGTGCTCGTTCAGCACCGACTTGAGCGGTTCCCAGGTGTCGACCGTCTCGATTCCGTCGTCGTCGGCGCATTTGAGGACCGTGAGCGCGTCGTCGGGCTGCTTTGCCCATTGCACGACCTCGTTGCCGCCGTACTGCAACACAAACAGCAAGCGGACACCGGCCACGGCGGTTTCTGCCCGCAGACGTTTCAGCAAGAGGCACGACACCAGCGCGGGGTCGTTGTCGGCTTTCACATATTGGCGGCTGTCCCACCATCGTTGCCCAAACCCCAGACCGGTCATGACGGTGTTGACGAGGTCGGAATACCCGAAGATCGCCCGAACCGGACCGAGCGCGGCCGGTGTCGAAGCCAGGCGGACCACCGGGATGTTGTGGGGGACCAGGACGCCGTTTTCGACGGTGAAATAGGGTTTGCTGCCCCGCCGTAAACCCGGTACTCGGCGCGCGAGATATCGTCGACCAGGAACGAGGCAATGACGGTCGTCGGCGAGAGTTTGGGGAGCAGTTGTTCGGCCCTGAGAACGATCTGGTCGGACGCCCAGGCGCCGGCGGCGGCGTTGACCACCGGCATCCCCAGCCGCTGCTGCAGATGGGCGGGCCACGATTCCGCATCGGCGACTTCCGAGCCCGCGGTAAAGGAATCGCCGGTGGCCAGAATAGCGTTGTGCGGCACCGGCAGGATCCGGTCCTGGTTCATGCGCACGCCAAACTCGCCCGTAAAAAATGTCGTGTTCTTGTCGCGGATTTCGAATCCCGGTTTGATAATCCAGCCCAGGACCGGATCGTAGACGCTGGCTGTGTTGACGTTGAGCAAGTCGATGCGCTTGGCGATCAAATTCTCCGTCGGCACGAGCGGCAAGCCGTCGACGGCGCGTAGCGCGACTTCGAGTATCGCCAACCCGAGAAGGCAGCTTACAAAAACCAGGCCGGCATTTTTCAGGAACGCGTGCACGGGCTCAGCCGGGCTTGCCCGGATAAAAGGCACCCCCGCGCACGATGGCGTCGTCAAGATCTCATCCCGGCTCGCCAGACCCTTACGCCACTCGGCATGCGCCCCCGGCCGCCCTTCGGTAACCGGGAGTACAACCGATGCGCCGAGGCCGCTAAGGCCCCGGCGCAAACCGAATGACAGAACCGATGTCGTTCTACTCCCAGAACGCCATCACGATCTTGTTGTCGCCGTCGAGAATCAGGTTGATTCGGTTCGGGTTATGAACGTCGCCCTTGACGCCGTGGGTCGGCGCGATCGGGCGATAGTCGGGTGGCAGGTCGCCGCCATAGACGATGCCGGCACCGCCTTGGCCTTGCCCCTTTTCGACGAACTTCTTGCCGATGCAATCCTTGCAATCGGCGGCCGTGATCTTCGCCGTCGCGTTGCCGCTCATCTGCTTCAGTTCAAGCGCGTTGCCATAGGCGCGGACGCGAACACCCTTGAAGGTGTTCCCGGCCTCGAGCTCGAAATCCGCGCTGATCGGCACGAAACCCTCGGCCTTCTGCGACTGCTCGGGGCTGGTCGCGATGAACTGAAGGTCGATGATGTCGTCACCCGACTTGCCGTAGAAGAACGGCACCAGCGTCGGGCCGGTCCAGCCCGCCGAGCTGGCCAACCCGGTGACGCGCACGATCTGAATCTTGGGATCGAGCGTCGCTTGCAGCACCTCGATGCCGGTGACGTACAAGATCGGCACTTCGAGCGGTCGCGTCCCGCCGGTCGGGCCGCCGGCATTGGGATCGCCGGACGCCTGATAGCTCGGCGAGCCGGCCTGAGGCGCAGCCGCCGGCGCCGCGGCCTGCGCGTAGGCACTCCCTGAAAAGCCCGCTGCCAACACCGCAACCGCGGCCATCGCGCATAGCTTCGAAACAATCATTTTCATCCCCATTCTCCGAAGTGAATGCCACAATCGCAGCCCGCATCGGCCGGCTGCATACTCTACCGAGCCGATGAAACACCTTCGGCCGGCAACGCTCCTGTTCCGGCTAGAGTGGGCACGTTCACCCGCTCCAGCCGGTCCAAAACCAGATCAGTCACCCGCTTCTTGGTCATTCGGCAATAAACCGTCTCGCTGGTCGCGAAGCTGCCGTTTTCGAACAGCTTGTTGACCGGCTCGCCACCGCCGCACACGCTGAAATATTCGCAGGTCTGGCGGCACAGCGCGATGCCCGCGTCGATATCGTCGCGCATCCGCGCCAGTAGCGGCCGGTCCGCGAGATCGACCAGCAGGTCGCGATTGACATTGCCGAGCACAAAATCGTCGTAGAGCCCGCTCTTGAGACCGAGAAGCTCGGGCGAGAAGGTCGCGATATTGCCGGTCCAATCCATGCTGGTGATGGCGAACGGCGTCGCGAGCTGATTGAAGAAGGAAGCTTCTCGCGGACGCAGCACATTGCGTTGCGCGTCGTCGATCTCCCGAATGAAGCGGATCTTGCCCGGATGCTCCGCCGACAGCCGCCAGAACTCGCTGAGGAAGCGGTAATAGGCATCCTCGATCCCGGCCTCGGCGAAGCTCTCGGAGCGATGATCGCCCTCACTTTCCTCGACATTGAAGCAGACGTGATCGATCCCCTCGGAGAGATAGAACTCAAACATCTCGCGCGGCGCCGCGAGGCTTTCCGAGGTCAAGACCGAGATCACGTGAAACGGCACGCCGTGCTCGCGCAAGCGGCGGACACCGGCAATCGTCTTATCGAACGTGCCCCGGCCCGACCGCGTCACCCGGTTCAAATCGTGAAAACGGCGCGGACCGTCGATGCTGACGCCGACATTGATCTGCGCCTCGGCGACGAAAACGGCCCAATCGTCGTCGAGCAGCGTGCCGTTGGTCTGGAACGAATGCTTCAGCGACAAACCAGGCGGCTTCAGCTCGTCGATCAGGGCAAAGGCACGCCGATAGAATGCGATCGGTAACACCATCGGCTCGCCGGCATGCCAGACGACGCTCAACCCTTCATCGGCCCAGCCCGAGGCGAAGACCTGCTTGAATAAATTGGCCAGGGTTTCCTCCGCGACCACCGCCTTGTTGGTGCGGTCGGGCAGATAACAGTACCGACAGTCGATATTGCAGAACGGGGTCGGCTGGACAACCAACAGCTGTATCCGGGGCATGAAGCTACCCACGGCGCCGCTCGTTGCCAGCCGCCTCGAATCCAAGGTTACCAGTTGCGGAACCAGTTGCCCCAGTTGTTCCAGTTATGCCAGTTGTTCCAGTTCGGCCAGCCGAACCCGAATCCCCAGTTGCCCCAAGCGAGGCGGCCATCGGCCTTGGCTGCGTCGGTCTTCGTCTGGTCGACTGCCGAAACGGCGTCACGGATAGCTGCGAGCCGCTCGGAGACCCCTTGCTTCTCGGTCGCCACGGGCTGCGTTCCGGCAGGTGGCTCGCTCGCAGCGGCCGGAGCCGCGGCACCGAGCGTCAACGACACGCCCACGGCCCCAGCGGGCGCCAATTGGGCCAAGATGCTCTGGTACTTCTGACGCAATGACAATGCTTCCTCCTTCATCGGCGACCCGGGAACGGCTGTAGTTGCAGGCGCGCGTCCGGGAAATCGGGTGCGGTCGCGAGCGCGGCAATTCGACAGCCAGAAAAGTATGCGTAGAAACCGAGAGTGGTGCTTGCGGCGCCACCTATAGCCTGGAAACTCAACGTGCGTCAATTTGGCACGATCGACCAAGGCGGCCGTAGCGCCAGGGCCTGCCCGTGAACCGGGCAATCCGGTTCGTGCGCTCCAGGCAGATAGCCCAGGCTCATCAGGAATTCGTTGACGATCTCCCCGCCGGTGAAACGAAAGGTTTTTCTGAACAGCTTGACCCATTCCTCGCGGGAGCGCGGGTGATGGGCATCGAGCCAATTGGCGAACGAGCCGTAGGAGCGTCGCAATTCCTGTATGCGCTTGGCGTTGTCGATCGTCGCGGCGATTTTGAGCCGGTTGCGGATGATCCCGGCGTCGCCCATCAGCCGCTCGACATCGGCGTCGGCGAAATCCGCGACGCGGTCCACGTCGAACCCGGCGAAGGCGGCACGAAACGCCGGCCGCTTTCTCAGGATCGTCGCCCAGGAGAGGCCGGCCTGATTGATCTCCAGCACCAGCCGCTCGAACAGCACCGCCTCGTCGCGGGCGGGAAAACCGTATTCGCTGTCGTGATAGGGCCCGTGCAGCGCACTGCCGGGCGCGGCAAGGCAGTAGGCGGCGCTCAATTCATCCCCCGCGAAAACTGATCCAGGGCTCCCTGACCAGAACATAGATGCCCGCCCACACCACGCCGGCCACGACCGAGGTGACAACGGCCTTTCGCCACATGCGCGGCTGCTTGGGAGCGCCGGTGCCGTATTGCGGTTCGTCGGGATCGCTCGGCGTTACCCATAGCGGCAGGATCGCGAACAGCACCACCCACCAGGTCAGGATGTAGACCACGATGCCGGTGACCCAGCCCATCAGACCTCTTCCAGCTCGATCAGCGTGCCGCAGAAATCCTTTGGGTGCAGGAACAGCACCGGCTTGCCGTGCGCGCCGATCTTGGGCGCGCCGTCGCCGAGCACCCGCGCGCCGGCCGCACGCAGCCGGTCGCGTGCGGCCCTGATGTCCGCGACCTCATAGCAGAGATGGTGCATCGCTCCGTCGGGATGGCGCGCGAGAAAACCGCGCACCGGCGACTCCACTCCCAGCGGCTCCAACAGCTCGATCCTTGTGTTGCCGAGCTCGACGAAGACGGCCGTGACCCCATGCTCCGGCAGGCGATGCGGGGCCAACACCTTGGCGCCGAGCGTATCGCGGTAAAGCATGGCGGCGGCCGCCAGGTCGGGAACCACGATCGCGACATGGTTCAGCTTCCCGATCATCGCCGCCTCATAGCCGCACGAGTTGTACGTCGATCAGCGCCCGCTTGCCGAGCCGCTCGCTCAGCACCTTGCGCAGCGCGCGGTTGGCCGCGTCTCTCACCGAGCCGTCGTCGCGGCGCATCGGCCGCGGCAAGCCGTCGACGGCAGCGCCGGCGGCGTCGCTCAGGGTGCTCGACATTGCTTCGCTCTCATTGTCTTCGACCAGCCCGATCAAGGCGATCTGCGGCGGCGCGGCGAGCCCGCCGGCGCGATCGAGGATCACCGTGGCGACGACCGCGCCCTGATTGGAGACGCGCCGGCGCTGGCGCAAGGCGGCGCCGTCGAGCGGCAGCAGCCGCCGGCCATCGCTCGCGACGCGGCCTGACGGCACCTGTCCGGCGATCGTTGCTCCCGCGGCATCGATACGTACGACATCGCCGTTCTCGATAATCAGCGCGTCGGCGACCTGGCACTCCATCGCCAGCTCGGCATGTGCCGCGAGATGGCGCGCCTCGCCATGCACCGGGATCGCCACATGCGGCCGGACCATCTGGTACATGCGCACCAGCTCGGCACGCGCCGGATGGCCGGAGACGTGGACGAAATGATCGGTCTCGGTGACGATCTCGACCCCGAGCTTGACCAGCGCGTTTTGCAGCCGGCCGATCGCCTTCTCATTGCCCGGGATGATCTTCGACGAGAAGATCACGACATCGCCCTCTTCGAGCGCGATGTGGGCATGGTCCTCTCGGGCAATGCGGGAGAGCGCGGCTCGCGGCTCGCCCTGGCTGCCGGTACAGATCATCAGGATGCGGTCGGCCGGGACATAGCCGGCCTCGTCTTCGGTCAGGAAGCGCGGCACATCGGCGAGGTAGCCGTTTTCGCGTGCGGCCTGGTCCATCCGCCACAGCGAGCGTCCCACCAGCGCGACGTCGCGGCCATGCGCCTGCGCCGCCCGCGCGATCGTCTGTAGCCGCGCCACGTTCGAGGCAAAGCAGGCGACCGCGACGCGGCCCTGATAGCGTCCGACAAGCTCGGTGAGCGCCTCGCGCAACTCGCCCTCGGAGCCGGAAGTGCCGTCGCGCAGCGCGTTGGTCGAGTCGCCGATCATGGCGACGACGCCCTCGTCGCCGATGCGGGTCAGCGCCGCTTCGTCGGTGGCTTCGCCGATCAGCGGGGCGGGATCGAGTTTCCAATCGCCGGTATGCATGATCGTGCCAACCGGTGTGCGGATCGCGACCGCATTCGGCTCGGGGATCGAATGGGTCAGGGTGATGAGCTCGAGATCGAACGGGCCGATCTGAAACCGGCCCGACAGCGGAATGACGGTCAGCTCGACCCGGTCGAGCAGCCCGGCTTCGGCCAGCTTGGCGCGCAGCAGCGAGGCGGCGAAGGGCGTCGCCCAGATCGGGCATTGCAGCTGCGGCCACAGATAGGGAATCGCGCCGATATGGTCTTCGTGCGCATGGGTCGCGACGATGCCGAGCAGCTTGTCGCGGCGTTCGACGATGAACGCCGGGTCCGGCATAATCACATCGACGCCGGCGTTTTCCTCACCGCCGAACGTGACCCCGCAATCGAGCATCAGCCACTCGCCGCGATAGGCGTAGAGGTTGAGGTTCATGCCGATCTCGCCGGTACCGCCGAGCGGGACGAAGAACACCCCCTTGTCGTCGCGCTCGATGGCGCGGTCGAGCGGCGTGGCGGCCACCTTCGGCCCCGGCGCCTTCATCGATTGCGATTGCGCCGGAAGATCAGACGTAGCCCCCACAGCGTCAGATCGGGATCGACTTTGTCGATCATGGTGGTGGCGCCGGCGAAGAGCGGCGCGAGGCCGCCAGTGGCAACGACGCCCATCTTCTCGCCGCGCTCCTCGCGGATGCGCCGGATCAGCCCCTCCATCAGCCCGACATAGCCCCAGAACACGCCGGACTCCATGGCATTGATCGTGTTGCGCCCGACCACCGCCGGCGGCCGGCGGATGGCGATATGCGGCAGCTGCGCCGCCGCCATCTCCAGCGCCTGTAGCGACAGGTTGGGGCCGGGCGCAATGATGCCGCCGCAATAGCTGCCGGCCTTGTCGACGATGTCGAAATTGGTCGCGGTGCCGAAATCGACGACCATCAGCGGGACCTTGTAGCGGTCCTGCGCGGCGACCGCGTTGGCGACGCGATCGGCGCCGACATTTTGCGGCGGCATGTCGACATCGATGCCGATCCCCACCTGGCATTCCGGGCTGCCGACGATCAACGGCTCGTTGTTGAGATAGCGCCGGCAAAGTTGCAGTAGGTTGAAGCTCGCTTCCGGAACGACATTGGCGACGATCGTCGCGTCGATGTCGCCGGGCTTGAGGCCGGCGAGGGCGAGGAGCTGGGTAAGCCATACAGCGTATTCGTCAGCGGTGCGCCGCGCATTGGTCGAGACCCGCCACGACGCCCGCAGCGTATCGCCCTCGTAGACCGCGAAGACCGCGTTGGTGTTGCCGGAGTCGATGGCGAGAAGCATTACGGCGTCACCGGAAAAACCTCGCCGGCCGCGACGCGCCTGCTGCCGCCCGGCGTCCCGAGCAACAGCGCCCCGTCACCGTCGAGGTCGAGAAAGCGCCCGTTGAGCGTGTCGCGTTCGAGGCGCACCTGGATCGGCTGGCCGAGGCCGCTTGCCTGGGCGAGCCATGCCTCGCGTATCGCAGAAAATCCTTCCTCGCGCCAACACGCCAGCCGCGGGCCGAGATGGCGGACGAAGGCGGTCAACAAGTCAAGCGGCGCAATCCCGGCCGCCCCTTCCTCGGCCAGCGAGGTCGCGGGATAACCGACATCGCGCGGCGACGACGCGGTGTTGACCCCGACCCCGAGCACGACGAAATCGGGAACATCGCCGGCCGCCATCTCGGTTTCCAGCAGAATGCCGGAAACCTTACGGCCGTTGGCCAGCAGATCGTTCGGCCATTTGCAGAGCAATTCGATGCCGGGCGCGAGTTCGCCGATCGCGTCGGCAAGCCCAAGCGCCGCGACAAAGCCGAGTTGGGCGGCGACCGCCGCCTTGCAACGCGGTCGCCGCACCAGCGATAGGTGCAGATTGCCCGGCGGCGATACCCAGACCCGTCCCCGCCGGCCGCGACCGGCGGTCTGGGTCTTGGCCCAGACGATCAGCCCTTCGGCGGCGCCGTCGCGGGCACGCCGCTTGGCCTCATCGCTGGTGCTGCCGATCGTCTCATAGGAGATCACGTGAAACGGCGTCGGAAGCGATGGCGTTTCGGCGCTCATCGGGCGAACAGCGAGGCCGCCGCGGTCTCGGCGTGACCAACGAGCAAGTCGGGCAGCAGGAAGAAGAACAGCGTCGCGACGGCCGTTACCAGAAGCACGGCCTTGAGCTCGACATGGATCGGGCGGTCGAAGGCGCCAACCGGCTCGTCGAAATACATCACCTTGACGATGCGCAGATAATAGAACGCCCCAACCACGCTGGCGACGACACCGATCACCGCGAGGCCGGTCAGCTTCGCGTCGATGGCCGCCAGGAAGATATAGAGCTTGGAAAAGAACCCCGCAGTCGGCGGGATGCCCGCCATCGCGAACATGAAGATCGCCAGCGCCAGGGCGAGCCCCGGCTGCGAGCGCGACAGTCCGGCAAGATCGTTGATCCCTTCCAGCATCCGTCCGTGCTGGCGCATGCACAAGATGACCGCGAACGTGCCGACGTTCATAAACAGGTAGATGGCCATATAGATGAGAACACCGCGGATGCCCGCGGGGCTCGCCGCCGCGACGCCGATCAGCGCATAGCCGATATGGCCGATGGAGCTGTAGGCCATCAGCCGCTTGATGTTGGTCTGCGCGATCGCCGCGACCGCGCCCAGCACCATCGAGGCGACCGAGAGAAAGACGATAATCTGGCGCCACTCGGCAAGCATCGCCCCGAACGGCTCGATCAGGAACCGCATAAACAACGCGATCGCCGCCATCTTCGGCGCGACCGCGAAGAATGCGGTGACCGGGGTCGGCGCGCCCTCGTAGACGTCCGGCACCCACATGTGAAACGGCACCGCCGACACCTTGAAAGCGAGCCCGACGGAGACAAAGACGAGACCGATGATCAACCCCGGCGACGTCGCCGCCCCGCCAGTCAGCAGCTTCGCCAACACCGCGAAGCTCGTCGTCCCGGCAAAGCCGTAGACCATCGAGGCGCCGTAGAGCAGCATTCCCGAGGACAGCGCGCCCAGCACGAAATATTTGAGCCCCGCCTCGGTGGAGCGCACCGAATCCCGGTCGAAGCTAGCGACGACGTAGAGCGCCAGGCTCTGCAATTCGAGGCCGAGATAGAGCGTGATAAGGTCGTTGGCCGAGACCATGACCATCATCCCGGTCGCCGCCAGCAGGATCAGCACCGGGAACTCGAACCGGCCGATGCCGTGCTCCTCGTTGTAGCGGATCGACATGACGACCGACACGGCCGAGCCGATCAGCAGCAGCGCCTTCATGAACAGTGCGAACGGATCGGTGATGAACATGCCGTAGAAGGCAAGCTGCCGCGAGCTGTCGAACCGCGCGGCCAGCGCGAGGATGCCGATCAACACCAGCACGGAAAGCCAGGACACCAGCCTCGTCGAGCCTTCGCCGCGGAAGACGCCGATCAACAGCAGCAGCATGGCCGCGCCGGCCAGCGCCATCTCCGGCACGGCGGGTAGGTAATCGAGGGCGGCGGGCGGCATCGCTACTCCGCGCTCGCGCGCTGGCCGAGGCTGGCCTGAGCGGCGCTCACCTGTTGCACCAGATGATCGACCGAGGCGCGGATCGGGTTCAGGAACGACATCGGGTAGACGCCCATCCACAGCACCAGCACCAGAAGCGGCGCAAACACCGCCTTCTCGCGCGGCGACAGGTCGAGAATGTTCCGCAGATCGTCGCGGGTTATCGTGCCGAAGACCACGCGCCGGTAGAGGTAGAGCATGTAAGCCGCGCCGAGGAACAGCGCGGTCGCGGCAAGGAAACATTCGAGCGTCGACACCCGGAAGGTGCCGAGCAGGATCAGGAACTCGCCGACAAACCCGCTTGTCCCCGGCAACCCGACCGAGGCCAGCGTGAAGGCCATGAAGACAAAGGCGTAGGCCGGCATGCGCTGGACGAGCCCGCCATAGCGGTCGATGTCGCGCGTGTGCATGCGGTCGTAGACGACGCCGACACAGAGGAACAGCGCGCCCGAGACGAGGCCGTGGCTCAGCATCTGGATCACCGCGCCCTGCACCGCCTCGCTGGTCGCGGCGAAGATGCCCATCGTCACGAAACCCATATGTGCGACCGAGGAATAGGCGATCAGCTTCTTCATGTCGGTCTGCGCCAGCGCGACGAACGAGGTGTAGATGACCGCGATGGCGCTGAGGGCGAACATCAGCGGGGTGAAGTAGTGCGAGGCCAGCGGGAACATCGGCAGCGAGAAGCGCACGAGGCCGTACCCGCCCATCTTTAGGAGAACGCCCGCGAGGATCACCGAGCCGGCGGTCGGCGCCTCGACATGCGCGTCCGGCAGCCAAGTATGGACCGGCCACATCGGCACCTTGACCGCGAACGAGGCGAGGAACGCCAGGAACAGCCATTTCTGCAGGCCGAACGGGAAGGCGTGGGTCAGCGCCACCTCGATATCGGTGCTGCCGGTCTGGAAATAGATCGCCAGGATCGCCAGCAGCATCAGCACAGAGCCGAGCAGCGTGTAGAGGAAGAACTTGAACGCGGCATAGACCCGGCGTGGGCCGCCCCACACCCCGATGATCAGGAACATCGGGATCAGCACGCCCTCGAAGAACACATAGAAGACAATGAAATCGAGCGCGCAGAACATGCCGACCATCAGCGTCTCGAGGACGAGGAAGGCGACCATGTATTCCTTGACCTGGGTGTGGACCGAAACCCAGCTCGCGGCGACGCAAAGCACGGTCAGAAGGGTCGACAGCAGCACGAAGAACAGGGAGATGCCATCGATCCCCATATGATAGTTGATCTCGAACCCGCCGATTTTGACCCAGCCCGCCTTCTCGACGAACTGGAACGCGGCCGTCGAGGGGTCGAAGTCGACCCACAGCACGATCGACAGCACAAACACGATGATCGAGGTCGAGAGCGCGATGTTGCGGGCGTTGCGCGCCACGATCTCATCGTCGCCACGCGTCGTCAGGATGAATCCCGTGCCGACCAATGGCAGGAAGGTCACCAGCGACAGGAGCGGCCAATGGCTCATGGCTTGAAACATCGGCGCTACCGCGGGATCAGGTACCAGGAGATCAGCGCGACGACGCCGATCAGCATGGCAAAGGCGTAGTGATAGACGTATCCGGTCTGCAGCTTGCTTGCCTCGCGCGCTAGCTCGCGGGTCGCGGCCGAGATGCCGTCGGGTCCCAGCCCATCGATCAGCGTGCCGTCGCCGGTCTTCCATAGCCCTTCGCCAAGGCTGAAGGCGCTGCGCACGAAGAGCCGGTCGTAGAGCTCGTCGAAATACCACTTGTTGAGGAGGAACAGGTACAGCGCGCGGAAATGCATCGCCACGGCAGCCGGAATGCCCGGGCGCAGCATGTAGCAAACATAGGCCAACCCGATCCCCAAAACCCCGGCGATCAGCGGCAGGTAGTCGATCAATAGCGAATTGTGCTCCGAGGCGGCAATGGCGTCATGCTGCGGCAGCACCAGGATCGCGCTTTTCCAGAACTCGACGCGGCCTTCGCCGACGAAGAAATTGTCGGCGAGGTAGCCGGCTGCGATCGCGCCGGCCGCCAGCACAAAGAGCGGCAGGAGCATGACCCACGGGCTTTCGTGGATGTGGTGCTCGACCTCATGGTCGGCCCGCGAGGGGCCGTGGAAGGTCATGATGATGAGCCGCCACGAATAGAAGGCGGTGAGGAACGCGGTGAAGATGCCGAGGCAGAACGAATACCGCCCGACCGCTGTCCCCGAGGCCCAGGCGGCGGCGAGGATCGAATCCTTCGAATAGAACCCGGCGAAGAACGGGATGCCGGCCAAGGATAGGCTGCCGATCCACATCAGCACATAGGTGATCGGAATCTTCTTCCACAGCGCGCCCATGCGGCGCATATCCTGCTCGCCCGACATCGCGTGGATCACCGAGCCGGCGCCGAGGAACAAGAGCGCCTTGAAGAAGGCGTGGGTGAACAGATGGAACATCGCCGCGCCGTAAGCCGAGACGCCGGCGGCGAAGAACATGTAGCCGAGCTGCGAGCAGGTCGAATAGGCAATGACGCGCTTGATGTCGTTCTGCGCCATGCCGACGCTGGCGGCGAAGACCGCCGTGGTGCCGCCGATCACTCCGACGACGGCCAGCGCCATCGGTGCGTATTCGAACATCGGCGACAGCCGCGCCACCATGTAGACGCCGGCGGTTACCATCGTCGCCGCGTGGATCAGGGCCGAGACCGGGGTCGGCCCCTCCATCGCATCGGGCAGCCAGGTATGGAGGCCGATCTGCGCCGATTTTCCCATCGCGCCGACGAAAAGAAGGATGCAGGCGAGGGTCAACGCCGGTACCTGCCAGCCCAGGAAGTTCATCACCGTATGAGTGGCCGCGGGCGCCTTGCCGAACACCGTGTCGAAATCGAGCGAACCGAAGATCACAAACACCGCGAAGATGCCGAGGGCGAAGCCGAAATCGCCGATCCGGTTGACGACAAAGGCCTTGATCGCCGCCGCGTCGGCCGAGGCGCGGTCATACCAGAAACCGATCAGCAGATAAGAAGCGAGCCCGACCCCTTCCCAGCCAAAGAACAACTGCACGAAGTCATTGGCAGTGACCAGCGCCAGCATGAAGAAGGTGAACAGGCTCAGATAGGCCATGAACCGCGGGATGAAGTGGTCATGCGCCATGTAGCCGACGGAATAGATGTGGACCATCGCCGAGACGACGGTCACGACGAGGATCATCACGCCCGACAGCGTGTCTAGCCGCAGCGACCACTCGACATCAACGCCGCCGGCGGCGATCCACGTCAGCAGCGGCTCGATATGCGGCGCCGACTGACCCATGATGTGGCGGAACACCAGGATGCCGAAGATTGCCGACAGGACGAGGGCGCCGCAAGTCACGACCTGAGCGCCGCGGTCGCCGATCGCCCGACCGAAGAACCCGGCGATGGCGGCCGCTACCAGCGGCAGGAAGACGACGAGGGCAGCCAAGACGCGCTAACCCCGCATCATCCGGATGTCCTCGACCCGGATCGTGCCGCGATTGCGGAAATAGACGACGAGGATGGCAAGGCCGATCGCCGCCTCGGCCGCAGCGACGGTCAGCACGAACATCGCGAAGATTTGTCCGACCAGATCGTTGAGCACGGTCGAGAAGGCGACGAAATTGATGTTGACCGCGAGCAGCATCAGCTCGATCGACATCATGATGATGATGACGTTCTTGCGGTTCAAAAAGATGCCAAAGATCCCAAGCGTGAACAGGATCGCAGCGACGGTCAGGTAATGGGCGAGGCCGATCTGCAGCATCTCAGTCGCCCACGCCCTGGCCGACCGGCACCTTGACCACCTCGACAGTCTCCGAACGTTGCCGCGACAGCTGCTCGGTGACCGACTGCCGGCGCGTATCGGTGCGCTGGCGCAGGGTCAACACGATCGCCCCGATCATCGCCACCAGGAGGATTAACCCCGCCGTCTGAAAGGCGAAGATATACTGCGTATAGATCAGGTCGCCGAGCGCGCGCGTGTTGGTCACCGCAGTCGCGGCGGGCGTCGGCGCCGCCGCCAGCCGCGCCACATTCGGCGTGATCGCCCAGCTGCCGAACACCAGCACCAGCTCTGCCAACAGGATGACGCCGACCAGCAGCCCGACCGGCAGATAGCGCGCCGCGCCCGCCCGCAGTTGCGCGAAGTCGATGTCGAGCATCATCACGACAAACAGGAACAGCACGGCGACCGCGCCGACATAGACGATGACCAGGATCATCGCCAGGAACTCGGCCCCCATCAGCACGAACAGCCCCGCCGCGTTGAAGAAGGCAAGGATCAGGAACAGCACCGAATGCACCGGGTTGCGCGCCGTCACCACCATCACGCCCGACGCGACCGCGACTGCGGCAAACAGGTAGAACATGATCGCCGAAAGGATCATCGCTCACCCGCCTCGCTGCGCTCGGAGGCGCTCATTGCGACAGCAATGGGAGGGTGAGGGTCGCTTGCGCCGATGCTCATCGATACGGCGCCTCGAGCGAGAGCGACTTGGCGATCTCGGCTTCCCAGCGGTCGCCGTTCGCCAGCAGCTTGTCCTTGTCGTAGAACAGCTCCTCGCGGGTCTCCGAGGCGAACTCGAAATTCGGGCCCTCGACGATGGCGTCGACCGGGCAGGCCTCCTGGCAATAGCCGCAATAGATGCACTTGGTCATGTCGATGTCGTAGCGCGTCGTGCGCCGGCTGCCGTCGTCGCGCGGCTCGGCCTCGATGGTGATCGCCAGGGCCGGGCAGATCGCCTCGCACAACTTGCAGGCGATGCAACGCTCTTCGCCGTTCGGGTAGCGGCGCAAGGCATGCTCGCCGCGGAAGCGCGAACTGAGCGGCCCCTTCTCGTACGGATAATTGACCGTGACCGGCGTCTTGAACATGTAGCGCAGAGTGAGCGCCATGCCGGAAATCAGCTCGGTCAGCAGAAGGCCGCGTACGCTGCGCGCCAGAAAATTCATCGACTGGTCCTCGGCCCCACCATAGCCCCGCCCCTCTTGGCTGTCACCGGACCACGGCCCAGCCGGTCGCGGTCAAAAACCCGGCGGTCAACACCAGCCAGAACAGCGACAGCGGCAGGAAAACCTTCCAGCCGAGCCGCATCAACTGATCGTAGCGGAAGCGCGGAAACGTCGCCCGTACCCACAGGAAGCAGAACATCACGAACAGTATCTTGGCGAGCAGCCAGACCGGCCCCGGGATCCAGGTGAACGGCTCCAGCGGGATCGGCGACAACCAGCCCCCGAGGAACAGGATGCTGGTCATCGCGCTCATCAGGATCATGTTGCCGTATTCGCCGAGGAAGAAGAGGCCGAAGGTCATCGCCGAGTATTCGACGTGAAAACCGGCGACCAGTTCGGATTCCCCTTCCGGCAGGTCGAAAGGCGCGCGGTTCGTCTCCGCCAACCCCGACACGAAGAACACGACGGCCATCGGCAAGAGCGGGATCACGTACCAGACGTGCCGCTGCGCCTCTACGATCGCCGTCAGGTTCAGCGACCCGGCGCAGAGCAGGACGGTGACGAGGACAAAGCCGATCGAGACCTCATAGGACACCATCTGCGCGGCCGAGCGCAGCGCGCCGAGGAACGCGTAACGCGAATTCGACGCCCAGCCGGCCATGATGATGCCGTAGACCGAGAGCGAGCTGACCGCGAACAAATAGAGGATGCCGACATTGATATTGGAGACCACGACGCCGACATCGAACGGGATCACTGCCCAGGCTACCAGCGCCAGGGTGAAGGTGATCATCGGCGCCGCGACAAAGACGACGCGGTTGGCGCCGCTCGGGACGATCGTTTCCTTGAGCAGCAGTTTCAGCCCGTCGGCGAGCGGCTGAAACAGGCCGAAGGGGCCGACGACGTTCGGCCCCTTGCGCAGCTGCGAATACGCCAGGACCTTGCGCTCGAAATAAGTATAGTAGGCGATCGCCAGCAGGAGCGGCACGACGATGCAAAGAACTTCGATGGCGATGATTATCGTCGGCCAAGCGTAGCCCCACCAGAACTCAGCCATGCGTGCCGGTCCGCCCCTGCCCGGCGCCGACGACGAACAGCTCGCTGCACTCCGCCATCGTCGGGCTGGCGCGGCTGATCGGGTCGGTCTTGTAGAAATCGGCCACCGGGTAGGCGAACGGCGTCGCCGCGATCGGCCCGACCGCGCCGAAACTGCCCCACGCAGCCCGGCTCATCGTGTCGATCTCGCCCAGCGCCGGATGCGTCGCGCGCATCTGGCGGCGCAATTCAGGCAGCGAGTCGAATGCCAGCGGCCTTCCCAGCGCCCCGGACAGCGCGCGCAGGATCGCCCAGTCCTCGCGTGCCTCGCCCGGCGGGAACACGGCGCGGCGGCCGAGCTGTGCCCTCCCCTCGGAGTTGACGTAGGTGGCGTCCTTCTCGGTGTAGGCAGCGCCGGGCAGCACGACATCGGCACGCGCCGCGCCGCGGTCGCCGTGATGGCCCTGATAGACGACAAAGGCTGAGCCAGTCTCGGCGAGCTCGAACTCGTCGGC
>Ga0182024_10001076_pt1 | contig 70793 bp, 53 predicted proteins | sample P32metaG_FD_120480 | JGI IMG/M metagenome (GOLD analysis project Ga0182024, IMG submission 120480) | Permafrost microbial communities from Stordalen Mire, Sweden - P3-2 metaG (Illumina Assembly) | ecosystem: Environmental > Terrestrial > Soil > Wetlands > Permafrost | place: Sweden: Stordalen...
CCGTCCGAAAATAGGGCCTGTTGCCTCACGGCCCGCCCGGTGCATAAAATCTTGTCTCCCTTGCTGCTCCTCTTTTCCCGTCTTCAAAACTTCCGAAACGGCTGTCGCTCCTGCCCGCTATTCGACAAGCTGCAGAGTTGTGGTAACCTTAACCGGGGCCGTGGCGCAGTTGGGAGCGCGCCTCCATGGCATGGAGGAGGTCGAGGGTTCGAATCCCTTCGGCTCCATAATTTGAAGAATCCAAAATACTTACACTAGAAAACCACGAAACCGTTACCGGCTACTGTTGCCATCGCTGCTTTTTCCTCTCGCATTCAAACATGAATCTTCCGCGCTTTGGGAGGAAAACGGATATGGCTCATTACACAATCATCCCACCGCTGGACCTTTGTCCAGTATTCCCACCGCCGTTCCTCGCGCGAGAGTACATCGAGCGCAGCAAGCAGAAATCGCGCAAGGCCTACTTGGGGTATCGCACCGCCGTCAACTTGTTCGTCGCCAGTTGCAAAAAAACGTACTTCGACCAGATTTGCCGCGACGACATGCTCGACTTTCTTCGCGAGTTGCGGACTCGCCCATCCAGAGAGACCGGCAAGCCAATCGGCGAGTCAATTGTGTTCAATTATTTTCTCAAAACGGTGGTCTTTCTCAATGACCGTGGTATCGGCAAGTACGTGGCGAGAGAGGATTGGGTCCAGAAAAAGGACTGGCCCAAGTTGGGTGTAAGCACCGAATCACCCCGGACACAATGAGCCGAGCGGTCTCCGGCGATCTGCATAATCGCCTTGGTCAGCTTTACGCCAATGGCGTCCTACACAGCCGCGGTACAGCTTCAATGCCCGGACCGCATGACCATGTCGAACCTCACAGCGGGTGCGTTGTCCGCTCCACCGAATATCCTAGGTCAGCCGTCGCCTGAACAACCAGGCGGCGCTGGAAAGAGTCACTAGGCCAATTATTGTGAGCGGCAAGAAATCGGGGAGCAGCAGCTGGGCGAAACCGGCGTCCTCCAGGTAAACCCGTTTGGTGAGGTCGAGAGCATAACGAAGGGGATTGATGACCATTACGGATTGGAGAAATTTTGGCATGGTATTGAACGGTGTTGTCAGGCCGGAGAGGAGAGCGAACGGCATCACGAGAAGGAATGCGTAGAGCATCGCCTGTTGCATGGTCGCGGAGATGGAGGAGACCAAAAGACCGAGGCCGACTGCGGCCATCAGGAACAGTCCCAGTCCGGAATAGAGAACAAAAAAGGAGCCGGCGAACGGAATGTGAAACCAAAACTGTGCGATCAGCAAAACGGTGGTCGATTGCGTCAAGCCAATAGCCATATTGGGAACGGCCTTTCCCACCATGATTTCGGACGGCCGGAAAGGGGTGACGAGCAACTGGTCGAATGTGCCCTGCTCGCGCTCGCGGGCGACGGACATAGCCGTAAGCATCAGCGTACCCATCATCGTTAGCGTGCCAATCAGGCTGGGGATCATGCTCCAGCGCGAATCCAGGTTGGGGTTGTACCACGAGCGGGTAACGATGCGAACCGGGGGACCGGCCTCACCGTGATTGGCTTGCCAGCTGGCGTTGAACTCTTCGACCACACTGGCAAAATACCCCGAGGCTGTGGCGCTCGTGTTGGAGTTGCGGCCATCGGCGATCACCTGGACCTGTGCCGGCTCGCCTGCGAGCAGGTGCCGCTCGAAATCCTGGCCGATTTGGATGACGACAAGCGCGCGGCCGCTGTCGATCCAGGTGGAAATGTCCTCGGGTCGGCCGAGATCGGCCTGGCGCCGAAAGATGCCGGATCCATCCAGCCGGGAGAGCAACTCAGCGGAGGCGGCGCTGTGGTCCTGGTCAAAGACGGCGTAGGGGACGGAATTGAGGTCGAAGCTGGCGGCGTAACCGAAGATCAAGCACTGCAGGATCGGCGGCAAAAAGATGATGAAACGGCTGCGCGGATCCTTCAGAACCGCGAGAAATTCCTTCCGGATGAGCGCCACGATGCGAAGAAGAGAGGATTTCATTCGACACCTCAGGAAAGCTGCTTCCGCGTGGCCAGTCGGGTTAAAACCATCAGCGCCGCGGCCATCGCCGCCAGAACACCCATGTTCAGCCAGACCACGCTTCCGACGTTGCCAGCGAGATATAGGGTTTGCATGAGCGCTACCGCGTATCTCGCCGGCAGGACGTAGGTGATTCCCCGGATGAAGGTCGGCATGCTGCGCAGGTCATAGAGGAAACCCGAAAGCATCATCGCCGGCAGAAACGTCAGGGTCATCGCCAATTGGCTGGCGAGGAACTGACTTTTGACCAGGGTGGACACAAGCAGCCCTATTCCCAATGCCACTAGCAGGTAAATCATCGAGGCGACGCAAAGCAGGAAAAGGGAACCGCGGAGGGGGACATGGAACAGATATTGGCCCGCCAATAGGCAGAGCACGAAACCGATCATGCCTAACGCAAAGTACGGGAGGAGCTTGCTGATGAGAAACTCCCCCGCTCGCATGGGAGTAACGAAGAGAGCCTCAAGCGTTCCCCGCTCCCATTCCCGAGCGACCACCATGGCGGTGAGGAAGGCTCCGATGATCGTCATCACCAAAACAATCAGGCCCGGGACGAGGAAATATTGGCTGTTGTTGTTCTCGTTGAACCACATCCGGTTGACAACGATAACCGGGCCGGCCGAGCCACGGGATCCGACCTGCGCCGCGCTCCATTGGGCGACCGGCCCCTGCGCATAGCCTTGCATGATGCGCGCCTGATTAGCGTCGGTGCCGTTGACCAGAATCTGGATTTCCGCCTCGCCCAAATGCCAGCGCCGGCTGAAATCCGACGGGATCCGCAATACTCCGTCCACCTTCCGATCCAGGAACACCGCATTCGCTTCAGTCATCGAGCGCGCCATCGTCACCACGAAATTACGCGAAAGCTGGAAAGCCCCGATAAGGGCAGCGCTGTCCGCGGAAGCGTCCTCGTCGACCACCGCGACGGAAACCCGGCTGACATCGAGCGACATCCCATACCCGAAGAGTAGAATCATCATCAGCGGGAAGACGATGCCGATGGCGATGCTGCTCGGATCGCGAAGGACCTGCCGTGTTTCCTTGACTGTCAGCGCCCGAATTCGCCGCGATTTTGCTCGCCAATCCTTCATGACGGCCGTTCCCCAAGCCTGCCCGCCTGCCGGCCGCGCGCCTTCAGCACAATGGCGATGAAGGCATCTTCCATCGTTGCAGTGCGGCCTGGTTCCGCTGGCGCTTGCGCGCGTAGTTCCGCGGGTGTGCCTTGGGCGAGCACCTTTCCGTTGTCGAGGATTGCGGCCCGATCACAATACTCGGCCTCCGCCATAAAATGGGTGGTCACGATCACGGTCACTCCGTCGGAAGCAAGTGCCGTGATACGCTGCCAAAATTCTCGGCGGGCGAAGGGATCGGCGCCGCTGGTCGGCTCGTCCAGGAAAAGAATCTCGGGCTGATGAAGAAGGGCGGCCGCCATGGCGAGGCGTTGCTCGTAGCCGCCAGGTAATTGTGCGCTGGGCAGGAGGACGAAGGGTTTCAGTTTGAATTGGCTTAGAGCCCACGCGATCCGCTCGCGTTTTCTCTCGCCGCCAAGCCCATAGGCTCGTGCAAAAAAATTCAGGTTCTCACCGACCGTCAGCTGTCCATAGAGCGAAAACTTTTGCGCCACGTAGCCCAAGTGTTGCCGGGCCGAGGCCCTGTTCTGGCGTACATCAACTCCCGCAATGGTCAAGGTTCCCCCGGAGGCCGGCAAGAGCCCGCAGAGCATGCGGAACGTCGTGGTCTTGCCGGCTCCGTTCGGTCCGAGTAAGCCGAAGATTTCCCCCCGCTTGACGCTGAAACTCACATGGTCGACGGCGACAAACTTGCCGAATCGCCGATCAAGATCGTGGACTTCGACCATCGAATCGCCTCGGGCGCCGCTGACAGTGGGTTCTTCCGGCAGTTGCGCTTCTTCCTTAGTTGGCTTTGCTCCTTGAGCCTGCTGCAAGAGCACCATGAATCCGTCTTCCAGTCTGGCGGGCGTCGGCTGGGCTGTCGCGCCGCCGAACATGACGGCCTCGGCTTGGCCGGAGCCGACTTTGCTGACCACCCGAACCTGCCCGCCCTCCGGCACGGCATCGACGATATCGGGCTCGTCCAGAAGCCGAGCCTGGAAATCCCGCGCCTTCATTCCTTCCGGCGGCTTCGCAAGGAAAGTGCGGCCGAGCGCCAGTTTGCTAACGTCCGCCGGTGGCCCTTCCGCCAGCTTTTTCCCGCCGTTAAGGACCAGGACGCATTGGCACGCTTCCGCTTCTTCAAGGTAGCTACTGCTGAGCAAGACGGTCAGTCCCTTTTTGGCTAGTTGATGGATAATCTCCCATAGTTCCCGGCGAGAGAGCGGATCGACCCCAACGGTCGGTTCGTCCAAGAGCAGCAGTTTGGGAGAACGGACGAGAGCGCAGGCCAGACCGAGCTTTTGTTTCATCCCTCCCGAAAGACGCCCCGCCAGCCGTTTTTGAAATGGGTTCAGGCCGGTCATTTCCATTAGGCCGGTATATTGCGTCCGCCTATCTTCGGCTGTGACCCCATGCAAATCAGAGTAGAGGTCCAGATTTTCACGGACACTCAGGTCGTCATACAGTCCAAATTTCTGCGGCATGTACGAGATCTGCGACTGGATGGCTTGCGGGTCCTTGGCCGCCTCGATCCCCAGCACACTGACGGTGCCACTATCGGACTTCATCAACCCGGCCAGAAGGCGGATCAGGGTTGTCTTTCCGGCTCCGTCAGGTCCGATTAAAGCGGTGAGTTCACCCTGGCCGACGGAGAAAGAAATATTGTCTAGCGCCAGCACCGATTCTCCGGTCTCGCGGCGAAAGGTTTTGCAAACACGGTCTAAGCACAATGCTGGAGAGGAACCAGTTGTCGTCATGGCGATGGGGCGGTGGTTGAAGGCGTATTCGCCGGGCCTCGCGTCAGGGTCTCCCACCCTCCGCCCAGCGCTTTATAGAGGGAAATAAGATCAAGCGAAACCGCTTGATTGCTCACCGCCAATTGGTCATCGGATTCGTACAGCGATCGCCGGACATTGAGGACGTCGAGAAAATTGACGCGCCCCTCGGCATACAGGCTGTTTGCCATACCAAGTGAGCGCTGGTTTTCGGCCACTTCGTCCGCGAGCGCATGATGGCGATTCTGCTCCTGCGCATAGGTCAGGAGGGCAGTCTCCGCCTCTTGCAGCGAAACCAGCACGGTCTTCTGGTACGTCGCCAGCGCCGCCTGTTGCACGGCGGTTTGGGCCCTCACTTCCGCGCGCACCCGGCCGAAATCGAGCACACGCCATTGCAAGCTCGGGCCGATCGACCAGAAGCCGCTGCCGGGCTCGAACCATTGGCCGAGGCTCACGCTTTCGGACCCGACGTCCCCGGTGAGGGACAGTTTGGGAAACCATTCCGATTTTGCCAATCCGATGCGGGCGGTCTCGGCCGCCAGTTGGCGTTCGGCCCGACGCACATCGGGGCGGCGCCGCAGAAGATCGGAGGGCAGCCCAATCGGAACTTCCGGCGTCGTCGTCGGCACCGCGGCAGGGGGGGAAAGTTCGGCCACGAGTTCACCTGGCTGTTGGCCGAGCAGGACCGCTAACCCGTACATGGCAACCCGCACATCGGTTTCGAATGGCGGAATTACCGCCTGCACGCTTGCAAGCAGGGCCGCTGCCTGCGTAACGTCAAGTTCGGTCGCAACCCCGCCTTGAGAGCGGGCGCGGGTGAGTTCCAAAACTTCCACCTGAAGCTTGAGGTCGCGATGTGCGATTTCCAGGCGTTGCTGGGCCCCTCGCAATTCGACATAGTTCCTCGCCACCTCCCCCAGCAAGCTCACTATCGCATCATTGCGAGTCTCGATCGCTCCTTCCCATTCCGCCGTGGCCGCTTCGAGCGCGCGGCGCTTGCCGCCGAAGAGGTCGATTTCCCATGAAGCGTCGAAACCGGCCTGATAAACGCTGTACTCAAAGGGAAAGTTCGGCGGTAAGGGCAGCGCTCCAAAGAAAGGCTGGTTCCGGCTCTCTAGTTCTCTGACAGCGGAACCGGTGGCGTCGCCAGAAGGCCAGAAATCGGCTGCGCTCCCTTGGCGGACCGCACGCGCTTGCCGAAGCCGGGCTTCCGCCACGCGCAAATCCAGATTCGATTGCGCCGCCCGCTCGATGAGGGAGTCAAGCTCGACATCGTTAAACGAGGCCCACCAGGCCGACGGTTTGGTCGCCCTGTCAGTCACCCCATTTGCCACTGGCGAGATCCAGGTGGCTGGAGCACTAGCAGGGGACGGGTGATAGTTCGGTCCGACGGCGCAGCCGGCGACTCCGGCAATGCCGACTACCGTCATGCCAGTGAGGACTTTTTTCCACCACATCGTGGTCGATACCTTTTCTATCGCTGGCTCGGGGTGGGCGCATCCACTTGCAAGTAGACGGTCCCCGGCATACCCAGACGCATTTCGTCTTGGGGGTCCTGCACGAAAACGCGAATTTCATAGACAAGGCTGGACCGGAGTTCCTCGGTCTGGACAGACTTGGGCGTGAATTCGGCGACGGAAGAAATGAAACCGACCCAACCCGGGAGGGTCCGGCCGGGAAAACTGTCCGCGCTTATCGACGCTTTCATCCCCGTGTGAATCCTTCCCAGGTCGGGCTCGGAAACATAGGCCCTGATCCACTTCGGATCAGCGATGGCTAGATCGAAAACCGGCCTTTGGGGGGAGGCCATCTCGCCAGCCTCCAGGAGCCTGGAGCGCACCACGGCATCGCAGGGAGAAACGAGCTCAGAGTCGGCCAGTTGCCGACGCAGGAGCCCGAGCTGTGCCTGATTGCCGCGCAATTGCGCCTCCCCTTGGGCAATGTCCTCCCTCCTTGGGCCCACCTCGGATAGATCGAAGGCTTTTTCCGACACTTCCAATCGCGCCTGCGCCATGCCCAAGGCGGCCTTAGCGCTATCGAGGTCTTGTTGGCTGATAGCCCGCCCAGTCGTAAGCCCTGCCAGCGTTGTCAAGCGGGTCCATTGCTGGTCGGCATTGACTAGGTCCGCTTTGGCCGACGCGACATTGGCCCGGGCCTGCGCGATTTCCTCTGGGCGGCTGCCGTGATGCAGTTTTTCCACCACGGCCTGCTGGGCCTCCACCACCGCTTCCGCCGTCGCCGCTTGTGGCTTGAGCCGACTCGTGTCCAGCCGGGCCAGGGTCTGTCCGCGCTTGACCTTGTCCCCTTCCTGGACCAGCACCTCGGTGATGCGCTCGCTATTGTTGAAGGAGAGCTCGACTTCGCGCAAATCGACATTCCCGTATAGGACCAATCGGTTCGGGTCTTTTTTGGAGTGTACCCACAACCGCCCCACTACGAAGCCCAGCGCGACAGCGGCCAAAACTGCCAAAACTACCAGTCCCCCGATAACGTTTTTTTTCGTTATGATCGACGACCGCGCGGTTTTGACTTCAGGCTTAGGTTCGGCTGTCGCGGCATCCTTTCCGACCTCCTGCTTCGCCTGCTCCCAATCATGAACCGCTGGGTCGCCCTGGCCACCTCGCTTCTGGTAGAGTTCATGCGCTCGCTTGGAGATCTGCGGCGTCGAATCGGGCGAGGTTGCGGCTTCGGGTTCAGACTTAGGGTCGGCTTTGGCGTCCGGCTGAGGTTCGGATGTATTCATCTGGAAGTTCCATTTTGACCGCAAGGACAGCCGAAGCAAGAAGCCCGAAAAGAACCAAGAGTGTAAGGGATATCACGCGGAGAATTCAGCTGTCTGTCCTGAATAGGACATAAATCGCAATACGTATGTATTATATAGACGTCTTATTTGCGAATCAGACACCCTCGCAAAAGGGGGTACAAGCGAGTGATCAACAGAGGCTCGACCGTGCATGAGGACCATCGCGTGGTGGGGCGGACATGAAAACCGTGCTTCGAACTTCGGGGCATTCTCGAAAAGCACGCAGCCAGTCCACGCGTGCCAAGCTGTTGGCGGCGGCCGGTGAGGTCTTCGCCGGGGTCGGTTACCACGCAGCGACTATCCGTGACATTTGCACTCGCGCGGGCGCGAACAATGGTGCTGCTGTGAGTTACTACTTCCGTGACAAATTGGGTCTGTATACCGAAGTCCTGAATCAATCGATACGAGCGGCGAATGTCGAAGGTATCCAGAGTGCCCTTGACCAGGACGGACCGGCAGAAGAAATCTTACGAGCTGTAATTCGAGCCCGGCTTCGGGGTATTGCCAGTGGAGATCTTGCCGGCCGGCTACTCCGAATTATGCTCCACGAACTCGTGCAGCCCACCCCGGCTCTGAAAAAGATCATGAGTCGAGTATCACAGCCGATGTACAAAAGGGTACTGGAGCTCATCGGAGGAATCATCGGTTTGCCTGCCAACGCTGAAACTACCCGATTGTGTGCCCAGAGTATTATGGGACAGATTTTCCTTTACGTGGTCGTGGGTCCGATACTGGCGCCATTGCGGCCGGAACTAAAGATGACCCCTGCGCAGGTGGACAAGATCGCTGATCACATTGCTGAGTTTTCGTTCCCGTACCTTCGCCAGGTTGGTTTGACGCACAGGAACGTTCGATCGTCAAAACGCGAGCGGGGATCGAAATGAAATCGATCCGATGGGGATGTTCTTATCCTCGGAGCGGGTCCGGGCGGGCTGACGTTGGCGAACAATCTCGCGGTGCCGCCATTCCGTTTCGCGTGCGCAAGGCAACTTAGCGTCCGCGACGAGAGGCGAGGGAAGCGCCCGTCCAAGAAAAGTTTGGTGAGACAGATGAAGTGGATCAAAAACCGCGGGCACGGTGGCTTGCACCGAATGCGCTTGTTACTTGCCCCGTGGCAGGCACCGGCGACCTTTGACCTAAGCGTTCGGACAGCCAGACCACTGGCCAGGGACTGGAAGATTGGCCCGCCAGGAACTCGCGGACGGGGCATATTCTCACTATATTCAGCCTTTTCTGAAGAGTTTCATGTGAGGCGTCACTAATTTCATGGAGGGTCTCGTGCAGCCGGATCGCCTGCGCGCGCATCGTTCTGTGGGCGGACGAAGAAATCAGGCTCGATAACTTGCCGCCCAAATCAGGCTCGATTCTTGAAGCCATTCGCTACAGGCGCGAACTGCCGCGTGCCGACGCCGCAGGCGTCGTGGGCACGGGCGAACGTCAGGCGCGACGAATCGTCCCGGCGTTGATGGAACGCGGCGTCCTGGTTTCTGGTGGTGCGCGTGCGCCGCTGCGCCTTGTCTTCCCGGCAACTCTCGCCTACCGCTGGATGCCCGGATTGTTTCCCGACCGGACGGAATAGTCACCGGAAATATTTTCAGGCCGGAGATGTACACCGTCGCGGATACCCGTGTGAAGGCCCGCGAAGCTAGAACAGCCGACATCCTTCGGGCCTGGCAGGCCCTTGCGATAGGCACGTGCCTGGGCTTCCTGATCTTCCTTCTGCGTCCCCTTCTCCGACCGGACCAGGAAATTCCGAAGGACTATTGCAACGCGTCGCGGCCGCCGCACGCTCTCGATGAAGCGCTGGTTCTGTTGTTCGCGCTTGGAATTCACCTGGATTTCTAACCCCAGAGGCGTTGTCACCCCATCCGGCCGGTTCGCTGCTCCGGCGAGCCCGCCAGTTCCGGTCGGGCTTTTCGCAATCCATGCGAAGCTCAGCTCGAACAATTCCGACTTTTTGGGCGAGCGATTTCGTTGTGATTCTGAGGCACAGCACCCTGTGCGCTCGTCAGAAGTACGTCACGACCGCATCGACGACGTCATATTCATCGTCGACGACGGGAATGAATCGCCATTTGTCGAACGCGGTGCATGGATGGGAAATTCCTGATGCGATCATGTCGCCGATACGCAAGTCCATTCCGTCTGGGAAGGTCATGTAGGCGTGCTGATCGTTCAACCGGGTAATCTGGCAGCCGGCCAATTCCAATTCGCGTTCCTGTGCGCGGTATCGCCGCGATGGCGTCGGAAGAGAGAGGTCATAAGGACAATCTCTTTTCCCCATCGTCAATATCGCCAGGCCAGGTTCGGGAATCGACTGAATATATGACCAGAGTTCCAATGCGGCCAGGAGTTGTGGTCCGTGCCAGCCCCGGACGATCATTTGTTCGGTGTACTGTTGATAGAAATGGGAATCGTGGGTCAGGTAACAACCGCTGCGCAGTACAATGCGCTTAGGCAGAAAAGTGTCTGCCGAATGAAACGCTTTCGGTACCAGGTCAAAATATCCGGATCCGCCTGCTGAGAGTATTACTTCATGTACGCCCGATAAATCTTCCGGCCGCAATTCAGCGAGCAACGCTTTCAGGAAAGCCAAAAAGTCATCCACTGTGTTCGCCGCTTCCGCGAGGTTGTCCCGGGAGATCACCCCCTCGAATCCTTCCACGCCGGCTAAAGCGAGCCACTGCTGAACTTTTCTGAGTTCTGCAAGTACGTCCCGTGCCTGTTGCACCGTTCTGCACCCAGTCCGCCCGCCGAAACAGCCGCCCTCCAGCAGAACCTTGATTGACCGGCGCAACCCGAATTGTTGCGCTAGGGATGCCAGGTGCCTTACTCCTTGCACCGAATCCACCAGGCAATAAAAATCAAAATCGCTGCTGGCGTTGATTTCCTCGACCACGTATCGGACGTTCTGCCGGCCAACCAGTTGGTTTGCGAGAATAATCCGCTGCACCCCGAAACTTCGGAACACCTGCACCTGGTTTACGGTTGCCGCGCTGATCGCCCAAGCGCCACTCGACAACTGCAGCTCGATGAGTTGGGGCGACATGTGAGTTTTTGCGTGAGGCGCAATCGAAACCTGGTGCACCTGAAGGAAGCTATTCATCACCCGAATGTTATTCAGCAAGGCCGAACGCTTCAGCACCATTAGCGGAAGGGGAAGATCCTCTCGCAGCACATTCCACTTGCGCGCTGCGATTTCAGAGAGAGGAAAAGGTTTGGTGCCGCCGGGAATGCCTTTAACGGTATCGTTGAGCAAATATCCCTCCCCGGTCGGAGAAGAGCGCTTTGTGAGCGGCGTCATCTGTCCCTCGGCAAAAGCATCGTGAATTGAGATCTCAGGCGGGCGACTTTTGCATCTGGTTCCACGTCGGTAGACCTCTCACGTCCGTTGGACACCGACGAAATCACTAGCCTGACAAATCAGCGGCCAGCGGCGGCTTCTCGCTTCCAGCCGGCGCCCCGCAAGGGGTGACCCGCTGTAACGCCGGTCAATTTGCCATCCTCGAATTCCAGTTGGCCATTCACAAAAACATACTTCACACCCTTGGCGAGTTGCGCGGGCTGCGTATACGTCGCGGTATCCTGAATGGTCGCCGGATCGAAAATGGTGATGTCCGCGGAGTACCCTTCCTTAAGCAGTCCGCGATCGACCAAACGCTCGCGTTGCGCGGGAAGGGAAGTCATCTTGCGAATCGCCTGCTCGAGCGGCATCAAATGCTGATCGCGGACGTAGCGTCCCAGAAACCGCGGCATGGCGCCAAAGGATCGCGGATGCGCGTGCGGTTCATACAGCGGACCATCCAAGGACAATTCGCCGGCATCCAGGCACAGACTCGTCCACGGCTGCTTCAATCCATAGACCAGATCCTTTTCGCTGGCCATGAAATACAGTGCGCCCGTCTGCCCCTTGTCGGCGATGATGAAATCGAAGAGAGCATCCAGTTGCGACTTTTTTTCTGCTTCCGCAATCTCCGCGACAGTCTTGCCGTCATATTTCTTCAGATCTGGATTCTCCACTCCCGAAACCATCACTCCGCTGCCGTTGCCACTATCGAAAAATAAGTTTTCCCAGCCCGAATGGTCGGATGCCATTTCCACTTTAATCTTTGCGCGCGTGGCCGGGTCATGCAGGCGCTCCAGAAGTTTATCCATCCCGCCATCAGCCACCCACGGAGGGAGACTGGAAGCCAGAGCTGTACCGCCCGCAATATAGGGATACATGTCCGCGGTGACATCCTGACCGGAATCACGGGCCGCCTGGATCTGCCCGACAATTTTGGGCATATTCCCCCAGCGCGTCTTGCCGGAAACCTTGAGATGGAAAATTTCCACCGGAAGATTCGCCTCGCGCCCAATGCGCAGAGCCTCCGCAACCGCTTGCGGTTCGGTCTGCCCCTCGCTGCGCATGTGTGACCCGTAAATGCCTCCGTACTGTGACGCGACCTTCGCCAACTCGATCAATTCCTCGGTGGTGGCGTAGTGGCCCGGGGGATAAATGAGCGCGGTGGAAACACCCAGGGCGCCGTCCTGCATGGCTTGCGCCACAAGAGCCTTCATTTTTTCCATCTCGGCGGCTGTAGGAGCACGATCGGCGTCACCCAGCACAGCTTCGCGAACCTGCGCCGCGCCAACGTAAGTGCCGATGTTCAGTGGCGTGCCGGATTTTTCCAGTCGCTTGAAATAACCGTCCAGTGTCGTCCAGTCCACCGTCAATTCGTAGTGGTCGAGTGCGGGCTGAAGGGCTGCCAGAGTAAGATCCGTCTGCGGCGCGATCGAGGCTCCCTCACCGGTAATTTCAGTGGTAATTCCCTGGGATAGCTTGCTCAACGAACGGTTGTCGATGAGCAACGATGCTTCAGACTGCCCCAGCATGTCGATGAAGCCCGGCGAAACCACCAGACCTTTCGCATCAATCACTCGTTTCGCGCGAGCAGTCTCGAGCTTTCCGATTGCCGCAATGCGCTCACCACGAATCGCGATGTCGCCGGAGACCCAAGGATTTCCCGAACCGTCGATGATCGACCCATTCTTGATGATCACATCGTAGTCGCTGTTCGTGGAGGCACGCGCCGCAGGCATCACCGGCGCGTCGTAAGCCGCCGCTGCAATCTCCCCGAGAGCTTCTCCCGCGACGGTTTGTGCGGCATCCGGATCGTCCAGGGGTAGAGAAACCATGTTGACGTAAACCGCCAGGATCAAGTGCTGCCCGCTCGCAGTGTCCATGTAGCCGGCCAGACCTTTGCCCTGGATCATGATCTTTTTGTTCAGCGCATCATAGGAGCCATACGTCCCGGTTTTCGCGTGCACGTGGCCCGCTGAAGGCGAATTCACCTGAATGTTAAACAGCGTGCCGTCCTTCCCGAGGATGGGCAACGCGCGATAGAAATCTTCGTAGTCCTTCTGCTTGGACATGTACTGAAGGTAGCGGACCATGAAGTCAGGCGAGAAGAACGCGTTGCCGCCGGCTCCGTCGCTCTGTGCTGCTCCCCTCAGGTCGAGACCCGCCTTAGTCAGGAATTGGTTCTCCAGGTCGAACCCCGCCTGATCGATTTCGCTATTCTTGTGAGCGAGCACCGAGCCGAGAATAAACGGCATCGAGCTGGCATGAAGATTCTGGCTCACTTTCAACGTAACCTTAACCTCCTCCTTGAATGGCGGCGAGACGTGTTCCGAAACGACGTTGTCGGGCGTATAGTTCGCGGCCAGCGCCTTGAAATCGACTTGATCCGCAGGAGCCGCGAGCGCAGACGTGACGCCCTGCTCTTTCAACGCCTCCATCAGTAGGGTTGCGGCAAACCGGCTCGGTTCGGGAACAACGTAGGCGTCCATGGCCGGTCTGGCACCCAGTGCCAGACTGCCGGTAAGCGTTACGCTTCGCGATCCATCCGGGTTGGTTTTTTCATTTTCGTATTTGAGCGAGGTTCGAGAGCCAGCCTTGCCGGTAATCGCTTGATTGGTGATGGCGACGTACCCCGTCTGCAGGCCTACCTTCAGCACTGCAGGCGAGCCTTCCGCTGGCCCTGGACTGACGATGGCGTCCACGACGTTGTCGTTGACGACGACCGGCGACATAACCACGCCGGTTCCCAATTCGCGATCGCCTTCGGGGAATAGCGTGGCGTCCACCAGCACACGTCCCTTCACCCGTTTTATTCCTTTTGCAGCCACCTGCTTCGCGAGCTCGCGCATCACCAGGAGCGGGTCGCCCGGCAAGCCCTTGCTGTCTGGGCCGCCGTAGGCGTGATCCTCATCTTCAAACGCCAACGTGTCGTTCGGCTGAACGCGATTCGAGAGGTCGAGGTCTCCGCTGGCGACCAGCACCAGATCACCCTGCAGCGTGCCATTCTTATCAACCGGGCCGGTGCGATAGATCTTGGTGTGAAAGCGGTAGTCGTCGCCCAGAAGCTCGAGCGCGGTTCCCATGGTGAGCAACTTGGTGGTGGAGCCTGGCACGAAGAGCTGCGGCGAATTCAGTTCGTAGACCACATTCCCGGTATCGGCCGAAATGAATTTGATACCGAATCGGGAGTGCGCGAACGCTGGACGATCCATGATTTTCTTGATGCGTTGCTCCAGCGTACTGCTGGATTGCGCCAGCACGGCCGTGCCGCGGCAGGTAAAAGCGATGACGAGAAAGCAGAAGAACAGAGTGCGAAAGGCGTTTCTTGTAGTCATCGGATAGCGATCCTTCATTCTTCGGAATTATTCCCGAAGAAAAATTACTGGGCTTGCGTGCTTACTTCCTTTGCTGCCAAAAAGTTTCGGGTACTGATCACGTCCGGAACTCCCGCCGGCGCCACGAAATGGGAGACAGGCTCGGAGGGAATCTGATCGAACGTGACATTCAAAATCGGATATTTCTCCCAACCGTTGAAGTCGAAATGCCACCATTCGAACGAGTAAACAAGAAATCCTTCGTCTTCCATTACGCGACGCAGCAACTCGCGGTGCCAACGTTGCAACCCCGTGCCGCCTGGATATGCCGGATACGACCGCTCGGACATCTCGTCATATACGCCTACCATCTCGATCGGTTTTCCCGTCGCCAGATCGTAGAGACTCAAATCCACGGCGCAACCGCGGTTGTGACGCGAACCCTCACTCGGATTGGCCACAAAGATTCTTTTGTCCTCGGGGGTGGCATCCCAGAATATTTTCGTGACGTACCAGGGGCGGTAGGCATCGTGGATCAGCAAGCCATAGCCCATCTGCTTCAACCTGTGGTGCGCGCGCAACAGTGCTTCCGCCGCCGGCCGCTGCAGGAAGGCACGCGGCTGGGAGTAAATGGGAGTGCTGAGAAAATTGTTGTTGGTCGCGTAGCGGATCTCCAGCTTGATCGTAAGATCGAGTGTGGCGAGTTCGACCAAATCCGGCTTGTGGAAATCCCCAGTTTCGGCAGGCGGGTGATCCGCCAGCGCCTGCGTGCGAAGTTCATCGAGGTTCTTGACCGGCGGGAGCCGAAAAATGCCACCGGCAACATCGCCAATGGGCCGGCGCTTGAACACCACTCCACTGACCTGCACCTGAGTGGCGTTGCCAGCCGCGTCGCGCGTGAATACCGCCTTCTCTCCGTCGTAGAGGCCGTGCGAAGGGAACTGGAACACGTTGTCCGAGGCCTGCGTGAGCGCGTCATACTCCGTCCATTCGATCAGCACATTCAGGCGGGCCTCTTTTTCGAAAACGTAGAGGATGTCATGGTCCCAGCCGTATTCCCCGATCAACCCACGCCACTTCGCGGAGACTTCGGCCGGTTTCGGTGTGGCAACTCTCGCCAGCGTCTTGCCTTCGATTTGAATTCCATTTGCAGCTGGCGTGACCTCCATCCCATATTCGGTGACGCCGTCCACGATCAAGTCGTTGCCACGTTTGCGTACTTCCAATTGCGAGCCGCCTACCAGCTTGAGCAGGCTCAGCCGGCCCTGGAGATACGTGATATCGAGAGCGTCGTCGCCGGTTCCATAGCGCCCGGAGAGCGGGCGGCCAATTTCTGGCGGAACTGGGCCGGTGGCCGGAGGCAGAGTCAGTGGTTTTCCGGCGCGATGAGCAAGGACCAGGCGCAAAGCCTCCTGTCCGATACGGTCGGTCACCGCGTTGGAGGAATCTTTTGTCGCCGCCACTACGACTCCCAGTTTGTCGTCAGGTAGGAGACCCAAAGTGGTGGCGAAGCCGTAGATTGCGCCGCCATGTCCCACCATGCGATGGCCGTCGAGGGAGCTCACAACGAAACCCAATCCAAAAACGCGCCCGCCGGGGTTCGGAAATTGAGGCGACCACATCTCTGCGAGAGTTTCCGGTTTCAGCAGCGCACCGCCGTTTGTTTTCCCTTGCGCCAGTAGGACGCTGATGAAGCGCCCGAGATCATTCACATTCGAGTACATGCTGCCGGCGGGAATCATTCCCAGTTGGAAGGTGGGCGCTTCGGATTTGCGGCCATCGTAAGTCCACATCTCGGCCTTGGCCAGATTTCCGACGATTGCCTGATCGGGCTGGAACGAACTGTGTCGCAGGTCCATGGGATCCAGAACGGCAGCCTTCAGATATTGTGCGAACGGTTGGTGGCTGCGCGATTCCAGTACGTATCCGACGACGGCAATCGCCGCATTGGAATACTTGGTATGGGTGTTCGGCGCGAAAACAAGCTCGGTATCGTTCAAGCTATGAACCGTGGCCGCTAGCGAGGGCGCGGTCGTCTCAAAATAGTTTCCTACCGGCGGCTCGCGCAATAAACCGGATCGGTGGGACATTAATTGCCGCAGCGTGATCGGCGTCCCGAATGGATTTGTCGGGTGAAAATCAGGGAGATACTCGGAAATCGGAGCGTCCAAATTCAGCTCACCCCGTTCCACTAGTTGCATAATTCCGATGTCAGTGAAAAGTTTGGAAACCGAGCCGATGCGATATTCCGTTTCGGCAGTGGCCGGCTTTGGGGACTTCGGATCCGCGATGCCAAATCCCTCAGCCCACACGATCTGTTGATTGTCGACGATCGCAATCGATAGCGCCGGTAGTTGTTTCTCGGCGATCTCCCGCTGGATGAACGGGCGGAGTGCATCCACGATCTCCGCATAGTCGTTCCTCGCGGGGATATCGGCGGCGGTCTGCGCGGGAGAACCGGCGGATGTGCCTACGGACGTCCCGATGGAGAGCGCCAGCGACACTCCAACCAGGAGCCATGCCCATCTAGCCGGCGTGCCGGTGAAAACTGCGCGGCTACCCTCGCTGCTCAGCATCGATCACCCTCTTCTTCCGGCTGTCTCAGCCGGCAACAACTCGCGCATCCCAGTTCTGGCGGCGCACAGTGAATTTTTCTATGCGATCGCGTTGTACCGCATAGCCCAGCCCCGGCGTCTTCGGCACGCGGATCGAGCCCTGCGGACTAACTTCTACCGCCGGTTCGATAATGTCTTCGTTCCAGTAACGGTGGCTCGCCGAGACGTCCCCGGGAAGAGTAAAACCGGGAAGGGTCGACATCGCGATGTTGTGCGCGCGGCCGATTCCCGATTCCAGCATTCCTCCGCACCACACCGGAATCGCGAGTTCGCGACATGCTTGTTGCATCTGCCGCGCTTCGGTGTGCCCGCTCACACGACCAAGCTTGATGTTGATAATCCGGCACGCCTTCAGCTCGATCGCGGTGAGCGCGTGGCGGGTGTTGTGAATGCACTCGTCCAGGCAGATCGCCGTTTGGATTTTTGCCTGGAGCTTGGAATGCGCGTAGATATCATCCCAGCTCAAAGGCTGCTCCATCATCAGCAGATCGAAATTGTCGAGCCTTTTCAGGTGTGCGGCGTCGCCGAGGTCGTAAGCGGAATTCGCGTCCACGGACAGGCGAATGTTGGGAAATTCCTTGCGAACGGCGGCGACGAACTCAATGTCTTTGCCTGGCTTGATTTTCAGCTTGATGCGCTGATACCCGCCGCGTAGTTCTTCTTCCACTCGTTTCACCAGCGATTCCGGATTTTCCCGAATGCCCAGCGACACGCCACAGGCAATCTCTGGCAGGGTGCCGCCCAAAAGCATGGACAGAGAAACGCTCTTGAGCTGGGCCTCGGCATCCCACAGCGCATTCTCCACCCCGCTCTTAGCCATTTCGTGGCCGCGAATCTGGCTCATCAGTCCGGGCAGCTCCGCAGCGTCAGCCACGCTCTTGCCCACTAGCCCGGGCGCGATGAAATCGGAAATCACGTGCCACGCGGTGTCGGTCGTTTCCGCATTGTAGGCGGGAGTTTCGCCCGCGGTGACTTCGCCCCATCCGCTGGCGCCGTCGGCCACCACTTCCACCAGAAGAATTCGGCGGTCCTGCACGGTGCCAAAACTGGTTTCAAATGGCGCCTTCAATCGCATATGAATCTCGCGTAGAGTGATGGATTCAATCTTCATATGGCTCCATGACGTAACTTCCGCGCTGATCGTCGAATTCAAATCCCATGGCGGCACGGCCCTCGGCGATGTACTTTTCGAATTGTCCTCGCACTTGCGATTGGATCGCCTCCGCTTCTGCGGGATGGCTGCTGCAGGTTTGGCGGATCGACACAGGAATTGAAATTCGCGCGCCGCCCGTTCCCAGCACTGGCGGATTACCGCTCAGAATGTTTTGCACCCGGTCCGACCAGAGCCACCACTCGGCGACTAGACGATCCGTTGGCAATCCGGCGTGCAGAGGGCTCGACGTTCGGCCGTAAAGGTTCGGGATATATCGGCGCACCATGGCCCCGAGCCGCGCGATATTAAAGTGGGCGTTCTTCAATTGCAGCGGGTCGAACGTCCATTCTATCAGCTCGATCCCTCTCGCGATTGCGTCGTCGCGCTGAGCGAGCTTCAGCAGGCGCCCGACGCCCCGATCCTGATACTCGGGCGCCACCCCAACCATATGCGAATGGAGATAGACTCCTCTGTGATGAACGCCGGCGAACGCCATGGCAAATCCAATTGCCTCGTCCCGGTGGAACGCGCCCAATACCTGTCCGCCGGTCTCCTTGGCGACAACGAACATTTGCTCCGGCACGGTATCTATTTCGCTGTAGTCCCAGATCCGGCGTTGCAGCTCCACGCCAATGCGCATCTCGTGCACTTCCTGCAGCGCACGAATCTGGATGCCCGGCTCTTTCACCGATGCGATCGCTTCACTCATGATCGGAGAATCCCTGATTACTGGGTTTTGCAGTGCGCCGCCAGAACGCATAAATTGGAGCGCCCAACAACACGATTCCAATGCCAATTCCGGCGCGTGCTGGCTGCGTCGCGATCGTGTTGGCCACCAGGGCCATCGCGGCGATTATGAAAGCGATCGGCGTAAAGGGATAGGCCGGCACACGATATGGGCGCGCCGCGTCAGGAGAGCGTTTGCGGTAGATAAAAACGCACGCCGCCGCGAGCGCGTAGAAGATCCAGCCGATAAAGACAACGTAAGTCAGGAGCTGCTCGAACGTTCCGGTTGCGGCCAACACCGCTGACCAGATCCCCGCTACGCAAACCGCAAGCGCCGGCGTTCCAAATCGGGGATGAACGTGCGACAGCGATTTAAAGAAAATGCCGTCTTTGGCCATCGCGTAATACACCCGCGGCGCATTAAGGATAATGGCGTTGGCTGCGCTGAACATTGAAATGAGAATCGCGAGGGCCACCAGTTTGGCCGCTCCGCCGCTGATCACAACACCCAACGCAGTGGCCGCCACGCGCGTCGAACTCGCCACACCGGCAGTTCCCAGTGCCGCCATGTAACCAACATTTGCGAAAAGATAGATGGCGATCAGTGCCGCCGTGCCGGTCAAGAACGCGACGGGAAAAGTGCGCTGCGGATTGACGGTTTCGCCGGCGATGTAGGTTACGTACTGCCAGCCCTCGTATGCCCAGAGCACGCTGATCATTGCGAGCCCAAAACCAGCCAAGCCGGATCCAAGCCCGCGCGGCGCCAGATTCCCAGCACGGGCCACATCACCCAGGACTGGATGCGTGCCGCGCCAAAGCAGTACGGCGCTCATTCCTAGAATCGCCGCTACCTTGATCGCTGTGGTCACGTTGAGCAGGTTCGCGCTCTTACGGGTGCCCAGAACGTTTACGACCGTGATCACCAGAATCATCAGGACCGCAACGGCCTTGGTGTTCACCGCGGACAGTTGAATGAACTCCCCCAGGTAGTTGCCAAAAGCCACCGCCAACGTGGCAACGGATCCCGAACTAATAACGAAGAACAACGTCCAGCCAAAAAGAAACGCGACGAATGGTCCGTAGCAGTCGCGAATATAAACGTACAGACCGCCTGCACGCGGTTTCATGGCGCTCAATTCGCCGTAAGTGAGCGCGCCGAGCAGCGAAAGAACTCCGCCGGACAGCCACACCATCAATGCCCACGGAACGGAATTACCAACCGCCCGCAAAACCGCGCCTGGCACGAGAAATATTCCCGAACCAATCACCGTGCCGATGATCATCAGCACCAAATCCCAGGTGCCAAGAATTCGGCGCAGGTGATTGGGCGATTCCGAGTCGGCGCTCACCGTAGCAATCGTTTGCGGCTCGCGGGGAAGGACTGGGCCCTCTGCAGATGTCGTCACACGACTCCTTCCCACCATGGATAGTTGTCCTTACCGCATTATTTGGCTAGCGCGGATCCTTGCCATTCGCCGGCGCCCAATACCAGCGATGATCGGCACGGTCTTCTTCCTCGCTTCGTCGCAGCAGCGCCAGGGTGCGGGCGGTCCGGGTGTGGGCACAGGCCACCAGAATGGTTCCCACAAGAGCCATCGGCGCCACATAGGAATTGGCGAATGAAACGCTGGTGACCGGAGTGATCGAGATGCTGTCGCAAATCCGGGCGATCGGCGTGTCGACGCCGTCGGTGATGCCAAAGGTAGGAACGCCTTGTTTTTGCGCACGCAGCGCTGCTTCCACCGTCTCGCGTAATCCCTGTTTGAAGCTGATCGCGATCAGCAAATCTTTCGAAGTGAGTGATCGCACTCGTTTCTGAATGTTTCCTGTGCCGCCCACCGGACCTTCCGCGGCGAATCCAAGGCTCATCAGGCCGTAGGAGAGGTGCCAGCTCAACGACGCGGCGAGATCGATACCGATCACCAGGATGCGCCGGGCGCGCTTCACCAGTTTGGAGAGCGCAATGATCCGTTCCGGCTCGAGACCGGACTGCAGAGACTGCAAATTGCGCTGATCCATTTCCAGGCTCTTCCGAATGCGATCGTTGAGTGACCGTTTCTCTCGAGAAGCGGCTTTCAGGAGGGTGTAAGGAGTAATCCGGGTGATGAAATGCGCGCGCAGATCCGCTGCAAATTCTGCAAACTTGCCATAGCCCAGGGCCTGAATCGTACGCACGATAGTGGCCGCGTCCACTTTGTAACGTCTCGCTAGTTCTCGTGAAGAAAGAAAAAATGTGTCCTCGGGGTTTTCCAGGATCATGCGCAGGAGTTTTATTCTACTCGCTCCCAGATTGTGTTGTCCGCGCGCAAAGCGGACCTCAAGCGCGGTTTGCCCGCCGGGGACGGTCTTGTCCTTGCGTGAACGCGCGGCGGGAAGCGGCGCTGAGCGTTTGCCTGATTTCATTTGCCTTGTGACCTCAACCCGGGTTGGAGGCACGCGGACTGGATTGAATGGCCGCGCTAGAGTCTCACAAAAGCGCCCCGAATGGCGTGTAAATGCTCGTCTCGCGCAAGAGGAATACAGCAGATGTTGCAACGTGTCAAGAGAATGCAATAGTCGTTGCGCAGTGTTATTTGATTTTATGATAGGTTGTATTTGCCGTGCAACAGGTGTTGCATATTGTGGTTTTTTCCTCCAATTTGTGAGAATCGTATTGACATTCTCTCACTCCGCGCCTAGACTCCCGCGCACTAGCTGCTAATCGTAATACTGCAACGCACGTTGCATGGTTGTGGGGACCCGGGCTCTGGGGGCTGTTTCCCGCGCTGTAAAATGTTCATCGCCGGGAAGGGGAGGGTGTAATGCACAGGGAAAATACGGGTGTTCTGGCGCGCTTTTCAAAAATCTCCGCTAGCTTCAGGTTTTCGCATTTGTACCTCGGTGGATTGCTGGCTATCTTGTTCCTTCTCGCGCCTGGTCTTTCGGCGCAGACCACCTCCACCATCGAAGGCACTGTGAAGGACAAGCAGGGTCTCACCGTGGCCGCCGCCACCGTTCACCTCACCAGCAGCGCGCTGGCCATCGATCGCACGGTGACCTCGGAAGCAGACGGCTCCTATCACCTCGCTACGATCCCGCCGGGTATCTATGAGATCACTGCGTCAAAAACCGGATTTGAGACCCAGCTATACAAGAACCTTGAAGTCACCCTCAACCAAACCGTCACCTATGACATCACCCTGCTGGTTGGCGCGGTGAGCCAGACCGTCGAAGTGAGTTCTGCCCAGCCTCTGCTCGAGACCGCCGCTTCTTCCACCGGCACCACCATCACCCCTCAAGAAATTGAAGACATGCCCATCAACGGCCGAAACTATCTCGATCTGCTGCAGCTCGTGCCGGGCGTATCGCTCAATCGCCAAAACGATCCGGCCGGAGATGACGCAACGCCGATTCTCGGTGAGCGCGGTGGAAATGCGTTGTATCTGATCGACGGAATGCCGAATAAGGACAACTTCAATGGCGGCCCGTCCGCGCAGTTCAACCAGGATTCCATCCTTGAATTCCAGGTGGTCACCGGAGGATATAAAGCGGAATTTGGCCACGCCTCCGGTGGCATCATCAACGTAGTTACCCGCAGCGGGACCAACGACTGGCATGGCGGCGCATCGGTTTTTTACCGCAGCAGCGTGTTCGATGCCAACGATATCCCGAACACCAGTTCTGGCGCTCCATTTCTCTCGCGCTGGGACCCCACCGTTTATCTCGGTGGACCGGTGGTGAAAGATAAAGTATTTTTCTTCGGTTCGGTGGAAAGGCTTCTCGAGAGTCGCGACCTGAATTTCATCTTTAATCCTGAACTGCCGTCGAGCTTGGTGACTTTCGAAACCCCCTTCAACAAGCATTCTCTGACGTATACGACGCGGGGCCGCTTTAAGCTCGACGAAAATCTCGGGCGCCATCGCCTCAGCGAGCAGGCCAACTACACCAACAACCATATAACTGACTACTTGCCACTCACCGCGTCGCTCAATTTGCCCGACACACGCTACAACCTGGATGGCAGGACCCTGATGACCGGATTCTCCGACCTGTGGAGTATCGGTGACATGTCCAATCCATGGGTGCTGGACTCCTACTTTCAGTATCGCGGCGATCCAAATCGCCAGAGCCCTTCGCATCCCCAGGCGGGCATCCCGAATACTCTGTTCAACCTGTTTTCGACGCTTACCAGCGGCGACGAATTCGGTGATCTGGGTCAGACCTCTTTTGGCCCGGGCTACAACTCGTTCACCTTTATTCAGAAGTATTACTCCGCGGGCAGCAACCTGAGTAAGCAGTTTGGCCGCCACACCATCAAGTTTGGCTGGGACTACGAGAAAACCCAGGTCGATGGCGCGGAGCCGAACAATTTCTTCACGCAGCTCTTCGCTACCGTAGCCGACTTCAACACGTTTGGCCCAATTAATTCGGGGATCAACCTGATCACCTTGCAGGCTGGGCCCACCCCGCAGGACAACGATGTGCATATTCGTAACAATTACAACGGTGTCTTCGTCCAGGATGATTGGAAGGTCACCAAAAAGCTGACCCTGAATGCGGGAATTCGCTGGGACTATGACTCGTTGTTCAAGGCCAAGGCAGATTTCTCGCCGCGAGTCGGCGCCGCCTGGGCCCCCAACTCGAAAACTGTAATTAATGCAAGTTTTGGAATCTTCTACGACCAATTCCGTGCCGGCGTCGCCCGTGATATTCCTGGCTTCGGCGGTGCAAACATCCAGAGGGAGCGCCTGTTGTCTTTTCCTCGGCTTTTCTACGGGAATCCCACCACGCTCACCAGTCTGTTTCAAACTCTAGGACGTCCCACCGTGTGCGTGGCTAACAATCAAACTGAGGCGCAGGTGACCGGAACTGGAGCCACCTGCCCCAACGGCCTAGGCACCACGTTGTACGGTATCGATTACTTGAACAACGTCGTCGCAACCGGGCACGCTCCGATTCCAGCTAACTCGCTCGTGAACATGTCCAACATTCAGCAGGTGAGCGGCTACACTCCGGCTCAGTTCCTCACCGCCGCGGACACTGCGGTTGCCAATCTCCCTGGTTCGGACAGCACGATCACCGTGCCGGCGGACTACTGGTCATGGGATCCGTTCGGAAATCTCACCACCATTGGGGGCATTCTCGGGACAGCCGGAGAGGTTCCGGTGACCGTGGATCCAAGTTTCAAGGTTCCCTATACCCTCAATTACCATGTGGGCGTGGAGCGGCAAATTGCGTCCGACATGATGCTCAGTGTCGACTACTACCACAAAAACATCAACGACATCACCACCATACGCGCGACCAATCTCGCGTTCGAAGCGCGTATGCCAGGCTTCGCGAACACACTTGTTCCCGGTACTGGCCCCAAGCGCATTGAAACCTACGGGCCGTGGGGAGTGGGACAATATGATGGCTTCACCATCGGCGTCCAAAAAAGGTTGTCACATCATTTTACAATTCAGGCCAGCTACACCTACGCACATGCCACCGACGACGTTCTCAATTCGACCCTGGCCAGTGAAATTCAATCTGGCGAAGGTGTCAATTTCCTCGCGACCAGCGGCTTGTCCGATAGCTACCTGGGAAAGGTGCCGCTGGTGACCGACGCGAACACCGGCCAGACGAACGCGAGTGCCCCCTTTATCAACAGCGAGGGAAATCCCGTTCCCAAGGCTGGGACTTTCTACAACGGCGCCAAGATCGATCAAGGTCCGTCGGATCTGGCGCTCAACCAGACCCTCCTTATCCACAGCATCGTTAGACTCCCGTGGAAATTTGAGCTCTCAGGAATCTTCCGCGCGCAGAGCGGCTTCCACTACAGCGTTTCGCCCGCGGATGGCGGCTCCGATTTCGATGGCGACGGTCTTTTCAATGGCCAAGGCCTGGACTTCGCTGGGCAAGGCCAATTGTTCGCCCGGAACTCTCAGACCGCGCCTTCATTTGTGAATATGGATATGCGCATTTCCAAGCGCTTCAATATTGGAGACCGCATCCAGGCCCAGGCGCTCTTCGAGATGTTCAATCTATTCAATCGCGATAATCCAGCGGCAGTACAAACGCTCCAGGGCGGAACCCCAAGCCTTGGCTCGACCTTGCAGTACCTTCCAGGTCGCGAGGGTCAGATCGGTCTCCGCTTCGATTTTTAGCTGACTGGCATTTCGCGTTTGTGCCGACACAGGCGGGGCGTAGTGATATTCATCCGATTCTGATTCATGCAGCTTGAGCAGTTTCCTGCATTGAGCCACCCAACCCGCCAAAAGTGCCGTTACTCTTGGCGTCTCCGTACGGTGCGCGCTTTGCCAAACTTCCCGCTGTCGAGGGCTTGATCATGAAAAACGCAGGATTCCTGGTGACCTCCCTTCTGTCGGTCTCGATGTTATTTGTGTCGAACACCAACAGTTCGCGGGAGCTCGACATCGTGATAACGCATGGCAGGATCGTCGACGGCAGCGGCAATCCTTGGTATCGCGGCGATATCGGAATCCGCGGAGATCGCATCGTTGAAATCGGGAACCTCGAGGTATCCCCTGCCAAAATCAAAGTCGATGCGCACGATTCCGTGGTCGCGCCAGGCTTTTTCGACATGATGGGCGGCAGCAGTCTTCCCTTGATCGTGGATCCTGCCAGCGGCGATACCAAACTGCTGCAGGGCGTAACCACGCTGCTCGCCGGAGAAGGCGATTCTCTCGCGCCGCAAGACGACCAAACCATCGCGGCCATTCAGAAGCGCAACCACTTCACGTTTGGCTGGAAAACGTTTGACGAATATTTCCAGATCCTCTCCGAGAAGGGTATTCCAATCAACGTGGTTCACAACGTGGGAGCAGCCCAGATCAGGCAAATCGTGATCGGCGATCAGGACCGCACGCCCACGGCCGTGGAACTCGAACGCATGAAGGGGATGGTGGCGCAGGCAATGAAAGACGGCGCCGTCGGCGTTTCCACTGCGCTGATTTACCCGCCCGGTTCCTACGCCAAGACCGATGAAATTATCGCACTGGCCAAAGTGGCATCGCAGTACGGCGGCATCTATCTGAGCCACATGCGCAACGAGAGCGGCGGCTTGCTCGATGCGATTCAGGAAGTGATTCGGATCGGCCGCGAAGCTCGACTTCCGGTGCACATCTATCATTTGAAAGCAGCCGGGGAAGAGAACTGGCCGCTGGTTTCGAAGGCGCTGGCGCTGATCGAGCAAGCGCGAGCGGACGGCATAGACGTCACCGCCGACGCCTATCCCTACATTTACAACGGAATCGATCTGGCATCCTTCATCCCACCCTCCCATTTCGCTCACGGCCGCCCAGCTTTTGTTAAGACGCTTTCGGACCCGTCGGTTCGCAAGGCTCTGCAAAGAGAAATCGAAACGAACGTCGACTGGGAAAATTGGTACGTTCATGTCGGCAGAGATTGGGGAAATGTTCTGGTCGCCGAAGTACCCGACGGCGTCGACACAAAATACGAAGGAATGTCGATCAAACAAATTGCGGAAGCCCAGGGAAAAGACGCTTGGAACGTGTTCTTTGATTTGGTCGCGAGTGGCAGCACCGACGTGAATCCCAAGAGCATGAACGAAGAACAAAAGCGCGAAATCTACAGCAAAGACTTCGTGAGCATCTCCAGCGACGCGGAGCCGGCGTCTCCCGCAGCGGCGCCTCACGCCCATCCGCGCGCGTTCGGCACCTTTCCCCGAATTTTAGCGCAGTACGTTCGCGAGGAGCACGTCATCACCCTGGAGTACGCGGTGCGTGCCATGACCTCACTTCCCGCGGATCAGTTAAAGCTCTACGACCGCGGCCGTCTGGCTCCCGGAATGGCCGCCGACCTGGTCATCTTCGATCCGGCCACAATTCAGGATACGGCGACGTACGCGCGTCCCGCCTCCTATCCCACCGGAATCGAATACGTAATCGTGAATGGCAAAGTAGCCGTTGCGGAGGGCAAGCCGACCGGAGTTACAGCCGGAAGCGTGATCCGCCACATTCCGTAAGAATCGCGAAGCCAGCCGAAGAGAGGTAGCGGAAAACTGCATAACTCCACAAGATGCCACAAATCGCAAAGCTTAACGCCAGTTGACGCGTTACCACGAAACGTGGGTCGAGACGAGACTCTTCAACCGACCCTATCACCTTCGACCAGTACTGCGTTAACCATCAGCCATCGACCACGCTGAAGGCGAGGCCATGTCTCCTCGTAGATGAGCTCCGATGATCGCCGCAGTTTCATCCATCGTGGCATGCTGCTCCGATAAGGTTGCGCCCATCGCCTAATCGAAAACTGACCAACACCTCCAGCTCAACTGGACCAGCGGGCGGCCCGTTGATCGCGGCCCCCAATCATGTGAGAGTGTTGAAAAACTCTGTTCGGTGCAGATTTTATTTGCGTTGATTAGCCCTGTTTGTGCTAGTAAGCACCGCAGGGAGGAACTCCGCCGATAATGAATCACCAGAGACGTACAGAGTCGTTTACTATTTTCGTGTCTTTTGCAACAACTTTGCCACATCAGCTGGGCACACCCAATTTGGTGTCGGGCCCCGAAGGAACCGATATCAATTTCAGCAGAAAACGCGGTCTTCCAAAACAACTGCTTTGCCGCTTGGAAGCATTGCTCATACGAAGTTTATCTATCCTGCTGACGCACTTACCTCAGGCAAGCATGAGAAGGTACCATGCATTAGAGCGCCAGCCATGGCGTAACGGTGCGGAGCTGCACTGATGTGTTGATTTCACGAAGAGGGCCATGAGCTGAGCGAAAGGAGTCGGAGATGCCCAGTACGGAAGAGCTAGCAAGAGTTCCCATGGGAGGTACGCTGATCTCCGGCGGTGCTACTTTCCGCGTATGGGCGCCACGCGCCAACGCCGTTTACGTTTGCGGAGAATTTAACTCGTGGCCTAAGAGCGCAGGCGTCCCCCTGACTCCGATTGGCGGTGGCCACTGGGCAGGATTCATCTCTGGCTTGAAGGAAGGAGATCAATATCTCTTCTATGTGGACGGTTGCGGCAGCCAGGGATACAAACGCGACCCGAGGGCCCGAGAACTCACTAGCGCGCCGGCATTCCCCCACAGCAATTCTACGCTGCGTGATCCGTCCTTGTTTCCCTGGCACAATCCCGGGTTCCAGGCGCCGGCCTTCAATGATCTGGTTGTGTATCAACTCCATGTCGGGACGTTCTCGATCGCGAGTAGAAATCCGAATAGCTACTTTTTGGATGTTGCCGCCAAGCTTCCCTATCTAGCAAGCCTTGGTATTAATGCCATTGAGCCACTGCCGGTGACAGAAGCCGCAAACTATCCGAGTCTGGGCTACAACGGAACCGATCTCTATAGTCCAGAACAAGATTATGAAGAGACGGACAGTTCCAAGTTGGCGCAATACTTCTCGACCTTGAACTCCCTGCTCGTGCAGCGGGGCCAGCCTGTGTACCAATCCACTTCTGTGTTGAGTGGCTCTGCGAACCAACTGCGAGTCATGGTTGACCTCTGCCACGTATACGGCATCGCGGTTCTGTTCGACGTTGTGTATGGCCACGCGGGTGGCGGTTTTGACGATGCCAGTCTTTGGTTCATGGATCGAATGCCAGAGATGAACTTGAACGATAGTCTTTATTTCACAGATCAGGCGGTTTCCGCAGGGCAGGCTTTCGCGTATTGGAACGGTGACGTCAAGCAATTACTAATCGACAATGCCGCCTTGTTCTACCAGGAATACCGTGTCGATGGGTTTCGCTTTGATCAAGTGAGCGATATGGACGGTCACGGCGGCTGGCCAACTTGTCAGGAAATGACCGACACGCTTCATTTTCTGAAACCCGGCGGTCCATTGATCTCGGAGTATTGGCCGGTGGACGGTGCGGTCTTGAACCCTCCTGCCAGCGGCGGCGCGGGATTCAACGCGACGTGGAATGATCGCTTGCGAGATGCTGTGCGCGGGGCAATTGGGCAAAGCTCCGGCGGCGCTGCCGCGTTTGTAAGCATGGATTCGATCTCCTCCGCTCTCCAATTCACTCCAACTTCGGAGCGGTGGCAGTGTGTGCAGTACATCGAGGATCACGACATCCTGTGGGTCGGCCATGCGTGGCAGCCTAGAATTCCTTCGCTGGCAGACTCCAATGATCACCGTTCCTGGTACGCCCGAAGCCGCAGCCGTGTCGCAATGGGACTGGTGCTGACAGCGCCGGGTATTCCCATGATTTTCATGGGGCAAGAGTTCCTGGAAGATAAGCCGTGGAGTGATAACGCAAGCGCGGGCGACAACATCTGGTGGGACGGGGTGAACGGCGCTGACCAGAGCATGGTGAACCATCTCCGATTTACCAGTGATCTGATTGCATTGCGGCATCGTCAGCCCGCTCTGCGTGCCGAGGGCCTAAACGTTTTTCACATCCACAATCAGAATCGCATTGTCGCGCTCCAGCGCTGGGTCGAGGGTGCCGGCCGCGACGTTGTTGTAGTGGTGAGCCTGAACGAAGGCACTTATCGCTCGTACGGCATTGGGTTTCCAGCTGCAGGATACTGGTTGGAGGTATTTAACAGCGATGTTTACGATAATTGGGTGAATCCGTGGGTCGCGGGGAATGGAGGAGGAATCTGGGCAAACGGCGATCCGATGCACGGGTTGCCGGCGTCTGCCACAATCGTCATACCGGCAAACAGCGTGATGGTGTTCGCGCGAGATGGCGGCGACACCTAGGCTTTAAATGCATTAACAGCCTTATCATGTAATGTCCATACCCGGAACAAACTCGTCCGGTTTTCTTGAAAAGGGGTAACGAATATTTTCACCGGAATATTTCGGTGGGTGCACATTTGCGCCGGTGCGCGATTGGCAATAGTTGATCGGGCGATTCGCTTCATTGATTTCAGTTAGATAGATTTCATTTCTCTTCTTTGCAAGCAGGGGGTGACCGGTTCGATCCCGGCCACGTCCACCAACATATTCCTGCCTTTCAAGCACTTGCTAGTTGGGCCTCTGTCCAACTTCCGAAACTTGAGCCCATTGGTCCAATAAGAAGCTTCTCCACTTTTTCGACCGCCCTGCGCTGCTCTTCCGGAATTGCGTGCAAATGAATTTGCGGTGTGATTTCCGGCGATGCATGGCTCTAGCAGAGCACTGTGCCCAGCGGTGCTCCTACAGCGTCCAGCAACGTCGCGTGGCCATGACCCAAGGCGTGCCACGTTATCGTCGGCAGGCCGAGTTCCTTGCACCTAGGTCGCAGTTGGCGTTGCAGAAGGTTTCGTCGGCAGAGTGGACGGCCTGAGTGTGTTGCAAAGACCAACTGCTCAGGATCGCCGGATCGCCCACATCTCGGCGCAAGGCGAGGGCAGAGAAAAAATGTGCCCAAATGTCAGGCTGAAAAATGTGTCGCAAGCAGCCCGATTTTTTGAGCGGTAGAAATTAGGAGCAGATTGAAGGTCCACTTCGAGCGGCTGATTTTGGCACACAATGCTGGACAGAAGGAAACCCCGGCGACTCCTGACATCAGCTATCCCAGCCATATGGCGACCTACGGCTGGAAGGAACGTTACGATACTGTGGCGATTGCGAACGCACTGTACTCGACTGAAAATGTGCAGCACCTGGGCGCGCTGGGCGGTTCTATGGGTGCCGCAATTGCATTGCAATCAGCTGCAGTCGTCTCAATGTGGGGACGCCTCTAGGCGGGCCTCTAGGCGGCCTTCTTGGCCTTCGCCGCTCGAACCTTCGCCCAGCGCGCTTTTTGCGCCTTTGAAATTCTGGCTCGTGCAGACGCCGACATCTTGCTGCGGTTGCCAGTCTTCTCGCCGCTCTCTGCACCGCCGAATATTTTCATCGCGGCTCGCAGAGCAACCAGATGCTTCAGTGCGCTCTTCACGGTCTTCTCCAGCTTCGCTTCTTCTCGCTTTAGGGCCTTTAGAATGTCCATTACATCCTCCGAAAGGCATTAAATACTAAGTGAGGCTGGGTTTACAAGGCCAGTTGATCGGCGCTTTTTTCCGGGATGTCTCGTTTTGAGACATTCTGGTGCGTCCCTCGCAAAGATCACGGCCACCGATCAGCTTACCGATCTCGAATACTTCAGTGGTCGGAAACGCGCGAGCATATGAGTTGGCCAGCCCCGTCTGCCTATCAGAATCGAGAGGAAACCGCGTCTTACGCGATTTCCGCAGACCGTGGGACCATCGCCGGATCGTAATGGGCTAAATCGCCGCTAAACGCATCTCGAATATGAGCTTTACGCGAAGCCGCGTGACGTTTTTATCGAAATTTCGATTCCTGAGAAATGCATCTCGACCGGTGTTCATCCGCGTAACGGCCGCCTGGCGCCTCGAACCCGAGGTCCACGGGAAGCATTATTTCTGCCCGGCACCTCCGTTTGCATGTGTCTTACCGTGTTCTCCAGCCGTTTTTTCTGCTACTCTCCCTATCAGATTCCGGGAAACAAATCGCTACGAACCGGCGTCTAACTGTTTGTCAGCAGTTGCGAACCGACTTGCACTGGGGCCATTCCGCAGTGGCACCTGACGGAGGCAGCAAGCTTTATGTCTGACCTCGCACAGAGCCTGGATTGGAGCCGCGACGAGTCCCATCTCGTCACTGAATTGCAGTCTGGTTCCGAATCCGCTTTCGATTGGCTGGTGACCTACAACCACGCCGCGGTTTTCAATCTCGCCTACGGAATTCTCGGTAATGCCGCTGATGCCGCCGATGTCACGCAGGAAGTTTTTCTCCGCGCCTTCAAAGGTATCCACGGATTCCGGCGTGGCAGTTCGCTGAAAACCTGGCTCTATCGCATTTCGGTGCGCGAGGCGCTGAACCATCGCCGCTGGGACTTCCGCCATCATCGCAATCAGGTTTCACTCGAAGCCGATCCCGAAAGCGAAAAGGCCGCCATGCAGCTCGAGGACGACGAGGCGACGCCGTTCGACCAACTAGCTTCCAACGAAATCAATCAGGCGGTGCGCGCCGCACTGGCCGCTGTCCCCGAAGTTTTCCGCAGCGCGGTGATTCTGAGGGACCTCGAAGGGCTTTCGTACGAAGAGGTAGCCGAAGTGCTGGAAGTTTCCGTGGGCACGGTGAAGTCACGAATTCTGCGCGGCCGCCGCGCGTTGCGTGAAGCTCTGGAACCGGTGCTGCAATCGCCGTCCGCCGCAGCGGCTCCGGCCGGTGCGCCGGGTCATTCGATTTTCGGCCGCGGCATGGGAAATCAACAATTCGCGTATGCGCGATCGAGCGAGCAGGCGCCGCGCAAATTTCGGGGAGGCGCGTGATGAATTGCGGAGCGGTGCGAACGCGGCTACCCGGGTGCATGGATGGAGCAATCAGCGAGGGTGAGAATGCGCAGTTGCGCGCTCACCTGGAATCGTGTGCGGGCTGCCGCCACGATCTGGAAAGCTACCGTCGCATGGCGGTACAGCTCGCGCATCTGGAGCGCGTGGCGCCTCCCGCCGATTTGGCGGTGCGCATTCGCGTGCGTGCGTCGCGCGCAGCATCCGATCCAGGCTGGGTTCGCCGCACGTGGAGTCGTTCCGCGCTGGTGTTCGAGAATATCCTGGAGCCCTTGGCGGTGCCGGCGACTGGCGGCATTCTGACCGCGGTGATGGTGTTCGCGACCATCGTGCAAAGCATGTTGGGCGGTATGCCGTTCGGCGTGATCCACCAAGATGTGCCCACCACTCTGATTCAGCCCGCGCGTCTCGAGCGCCTGGCTCCGTTCCCGGTACCGGGCGTCGGTGGGGACGATCAGCTCTCGGACAATTTGGTTCTGGAAGCCACCCTCAATGCGCAGGGCCAGGTAGTGGGTTACACGATTCTGGCCGGGCCGGGCACGCCCGAAGTGCGCCGGCAGATCGACCAGGTGCTGCTGTTCTCGCGCTTCCGTCCGATGCTGGATTTCGGGCGCCCGATGGCGGGTGGCCGCGTAGTTTTGAGCTTCAGCGAAGTCCACGTAAAGGGGTAGTCTCCGTCCCTCCAACCCGTTCCGTTTTTTGTTCCTGAGCTGGACAGAGCAACCATTTTGGGTCACGCCGCTGCGGAGTGGACTGGGTCCCTGACTTGTTAGCCAGGCCTTAGGGCTCCGCGCAACTGCAGCGGAGCCCAGTCGTCCCGCAGCGCGATGCCTTCAAGCACGCCTCCGGTTTTGCAATTCACTTTTCTATTTTCGTTCTGTATCTACGCCTTGAACGGACATAGCCGCGACTCGTGGGAACAAAACCGAGCCAACCGACACCAAATGCCCCTCGGAATGAATCAGCGCCGGCACCGGTCCAGGTGCCCCGGGCGGAATCAGCGACGTTACGATGGTGTGGATCGACCGCCCAGAGTCACTGAGAACAAATTTTACGGTGATCACCGGACCGGCAACGGTGGTGTCCACAAAGTCCGGGTTTATGATCGTAAAAGTTCCGGTGCAATCGGAATTTACAGTATACGTTCCATTCTCCTGGTTGTGGAACCCAGTGACTGGATCGGCGGGAGGAGCCCCCGGAGGCGCGGGTGCGTTAGGACTCGACAGCACATAGTCAGCCTGGGAAAGATTGCCTTTGCCGTCGAAGTGAGTCATGGCGATCCCGTCGCGCTGGACCGCTACCGTTGTATCGTTGGGGCCGGGCAAGAAGAATTGCCCGGAAACCGTAAATGCATACTCGCCTCTGAGGGTGGAATTACTGCAGGTGCCCTGGGCTCGGACTGCAGTACCCGTAAGTCCTAAGAGAAATACGCTTGTAGCCGCGGCCTTCCATACCGAATATTTCATTTCAGCCTCCATTTTGATTTGCCACCGGTCTTGCCGGAGTACCGGCCATATTCATTGCAAGGTGATGTGTTCACAATGGAGGCCATATGAAGGTTTTGTGTAGATTCTCTGAAGCTCGAACTATCTAATTTTCTGTTGGTTACGCGCGCTCTGAGTGTTTGTCCCTTGCGCTCAGACCAGGCCCCTCCGGCAAATGATCCCTTTGTGCCGTCGCGAGGAACACGTAGAATCGGGCCGCTCGATGGAATCGGCGCGATGCCTGTGGAAACCCTCCGCTTCGATGATTTTGAACTCGACGCACGCTCGTTCGAACTGCGCCGTGCGGGGCAGATCGTTAAGCTGGAGCGTATTCCCCTTCAAGTACTCTTCTTGCTCGTTGAACAGCGCCAGCGGCTGGTGACCCGAGAGGAAATTCTCCAGACGGTTTGGGGTGAAAACGTCTTTGTCGACGCCGATAACAGCATTAACACTGCGGTCCGAAAAATCCGCCACGCTCTGAAAGACGATCCCGAGAACCCTCGTTTTTTGCGCACTGTTCCGGGGAAAGGCTATCGATTCACAGCAGGAGTTAGCGCACCCCCGGCGAGTCCTTCTCAGAAAGAGGTCGGTCTTCCGCCCCACCTTCCCGTGGCCGCTCATGCCCTGCGGCAACTCAGCCGCTGGGTGCCCTGGACCGCTTTCGCGCTCGTCGCGTTCCTGGCCGCCGGACTCATGCTGCGATCACGCTTCACCAGGCCTGCCCAGCGCATTCCGGGAAAAGTCATGCTGGTGGTTTTACCCTTTGTGAATCTAAGCGGGGACCCTGGCGAGGAATATTTCGTAGACGGAATGACCGAAGAGATGATCACGCAACTCGGCAGTCTCGACCCGCAACGCCTAGGCGTAATCGCGCGCACATCCTCGATGCAGTACAAAGGCGCTCAGAAGGGCGCTGCAGCGGTGGCGCGCGAGCTTGGCGTGAATTACCTGCTCGAGGGCAGCGTGCGGCGTTACCAACAACGCGTGCGCGTGACCGCTCAATTAATCCAGGCCAGCGACCAGACCCATCTCTGGGCGGCAGACTTCGATGGGGACCAGAGCGACGTCTTGAAGCTGCAGAGCGAATTGGCGCTGGCGATCTCCAACAAGATCGAACTGACTCTTTCGCCTCCCGCGCGTGCCCGCCTCACCGAAGCTCCCTTGGTCAACATGGCTGCTCACGAAGCATATCTCCAAGGCCTCCACGCCGGGGAACTGCGCACCAGGTCCGCGGTGGAACAGTCCATCGCCGACTTTCAGCAGGCCATTGCGCTGGCCCCCGACTACTCCCCCGCCTACGCAGCGCTCGCGCGGAGTTACAGCCTCGCCTCCGTGGTGGGTGCGATGACCTCCATCGAATCCATGCCCAAAGCGAAGGAGGCGGCACTGCGCGCGATCGCATTGGACCCGTCCGTAGCCCTGGGGCACTCCACTCTTGGTTTTGTGAAAGCGCATTACGAATTTGACTGGTCGGGAGCGGAAAATGAATACCTGCGAGCCCTTGAGTTGAATCCCAATGACGCCTACGCTCACTTGTTTTATTCCAATAGCTACCTTTCGCCCCTCGGGCGTCACGCCGAGGCCGTCGTCGAAATGCAGAAAGCGATCGCCATCGATCCGTTTTCCGCACCGCTCCAGTCCTTCCTCGGGCGAACCTACATCTGGTCTCGCGGATACACCCAGGCTCTGGCGCAATTCCGCAAATGCGCGGACATGTTCCCCGGATTCGCTATCAATCACGAGCGCCTGGCGCAGCTTCTTGCTTTCACCGGCAAATTTCCCGACGCCATTTCCGAAGACACCAAAGCCCGGTTGTTTTCCGGTGAAGACCCAAGATCAGTCCTTCAAATAGAAGCGGCGGTCCAACACGATTGGACTACGGGTGGCGAACGAGGCTACTGGTTGAAGGTCCTTGAACTCAGTCGAATTCCGGAAAAACCGCCCGAAGCGTACGGATCGCCTTTTACCACCGCGATTATCTACGCGCGCCTTGGCGAGAATGCCAAATCGTTGGATTCCCTCGAACAGGCATACGAACAACGCACTCTGGCGATGACCGAGATCGCTATCGAGCCGGCTTTTGATACCATTCGCACGGACCCGCGCTTTCAAGATCTGCTCCGCCGGGTGAATCTCGGAAGCACAATTCCCGAACGCTAACCCCCCGGCGCTTCGGCTTGTTCCTGTTTCCGTTCCTTGACTCCGCGCAGGCTCGCCGATACAGTTTGAGAGCGACAATTTGGCGCATCGATCTAGCGTATTTTGGGGTGCAGTACCGGCTGCGGCGGGCCATCCAGTGAATCGAAAAGTGATTTCTAGAACAGGGCGGCAATGTTCGCGCCGCCGCGTCGTCCTTGCGGCGCTTTGTTTCTGGTTGGTGGGCGCGGCGTCGCTGGTGGGGACGCGGAAGGCCAAAGCGCAGAACCAGCCCGAGTCCGATAACACGTCGGGGATCATCGTCGATAACAGCCAGCAGCTATTTGACGCGCTGTGTGCTTTGCACGCCGCGGGCCTGGAGCTCGAGACCAGTTCCATCGAAGGGCATCCTCCGATCATTTCGGTGGTGCAATCGCTCCCGGCGGCGCAGGGGCCAGGAGCCGGAGCGCTGCGCCAGTTTTACAGCGATCACAAGCTCGCGGACTCCGGCGAAACGCTCTCGCGCTACATTTCCCTGGCCCTGATCACCGGGCCCCCTCCGAAATTTGCCTGGCTGATCGATCGCGATCTCTTTCCTCCCGATGTGCTGGCGATCGAGGCCTTTCACACCATCCTGGCCGACTTCTACCAGGAGGCCAAGCTCGACCAGCTTTGGTGGACCGTGGCGCCCGATTACGACCGGGAACGGCAACGCGCCGAGTCGCCCGTGCGTCAAATCGTATTCATCACTTCTGCCTATTTGCGGGAGATTATTCGCCAACACAGCGATCGCACCTTCTCGGTGTACGTCGAACCGATGGTCGGCAGCCGAACTAATTTCCGCAACTTTGGCGATCGCTATGCGATCGTGATCGGCGGCGGCCGTAACATGCCGCTGGACGAGATTCGCCATGCTTATTTGCATTTCGTGATGGATCCGTTCCCGCTGCGCTACCGGAAAGAGGTGGAAGTTAAGCGGCCTTTGCTGGCCGTGGCGCAACGCGCGCCACGATTCCCGCGGGAATATGAGAACGATCTGGTTGGATTCGTCGATGAATGCGCGATCAAAGCGGTCGAGCTTCGTTTGAACCGCCTCACCGGCGACAAGCTGGAAGCCGCGTTACTGGAGAACGACCGCGAGGGCTACATCCTGGTGCGGCCGTTGGTGGCCCAACTCAAGAAATTCGAGCACTCCGAGCCGGCCATGAATTTGTACTTCCCGGAGATGATTTCCGCGATTGTTGTGGATGATGAGAAGAAAAGGTTCGAAAATTTCGCCTTCGCTCCAGCCGAGGCTCCGGCGGCCGCAACGCCGGGTGCGCCTGGATCGGGGATCGACGCCTTACTCGCGCAAGGCGATCAGCAGATCGCCAGCCAGAATCCCGCAGGTGCGCAGACTGCGTTTGAAAAAGTGCTGGCCCAGGACCCAAACCAGCCTCAAGCGATTTACGGTTTGGCGGTGTCTTCCGTTATGATGCGCCAAGTGGAAAAGGCGCAGGGATTGTTCGAGCGCCTGGCCGGCGAGGGTGCGCACGGTTCCGCAAATCCGGCGGCGCTCGCCGGTGTCACTCCGGACATTCTTTGTTGGTCGCACATTTATCTGGGCCGGATTCACGACGTCCTGGAGGAGCGCGATCAGGCCGTTACCGAATATCGCGCGGCTCTCGGTGTGGAAGGTGCGCCGGAACCGGCGCGCCAGGCAGCGCAAAAAGGGCTTACGGCGGGATTCCCGTCCGCGCCCGCCGGTTCCAAGAATTCGCAACAGTAATATTACCCGCTGCAGCGGGTTTCGCCCGCGAATGGGGTTATTCCAAATAGAAGGGGAGTCTTATGAAAATGCGATCGGTAATCTGGACCGGAGCAATCGTTCTGGTCATCGCTGCCGCGGGGCCCCGGCTCTTCGCGCAGGACACGCAGAAAACACAGGGCCAATCCGGAGCGACCGGATCGACTGGTTCTACCGGGCAAACCGATCAAATGGTGCCGCCTACCGGCGCCGTGCAAGCGCAAAAGACGGATCCGGCCGAAGAGGCCGCCTACAAAGTGTTTTTCAATTTGAAGCAGTCGGACGACAAGGCCGTGGTCAAGTCCGGCGAGGACTTTGCTGAGAAATATCCCAATAGCAAGTATCGCGAGGGCGTCTACAGCAAGCTGGCGCAAGCGTACTACCTCGAGCAGAACTACGCGAAAATGTATGCGGACGGCGATAAAGTACTCGAAATCGATCCGGACAACGTCGACATCCTGGTGCTCGAAGGCTGGGTGATTCCCCACAACTCTCCGAACCCGGACGATCTCGACGCACAAAAAAAACTGGACAGGGCCGCGGAGTATGAAAAGCACGCGCTGGAGCTAATCCCCAAGATTCCCAAGCCGGCGCAAATGACCGACGCCGATTTTGCCAAGTCGCGTGATTCGTTGACCTCGCAGGCCCACAGTGGCCTGGGCCTGGTTTACTTTCGTAAAGGGCAGTTGGAGGAATCCGTCGCCGAGTTGAAACAAGCCACCGAAAACTCCGCCATTGCCGACGCCATCGACTTCTACGTGTTGGGCGTGGAGCAGAGGCAATTGAAGAAGTATGACGACGCCATGGATTCTTTCGATAAATGCGCCAAGACTCCTGGCAGTCCGGTCGCGGACCGCTGTAATCAACAGAAAGATGCGACGAAGAAGTTGGCCGCCGCCGCGCCGAAGCCCTGACGCGCGCATGACGCCGGAAGCCACTACGCAGGGCTCCGCGATGACCGAGGACGAACGGCGGGCGTTTGAATCCGTTCTCGGTCATCACTTTCAGCGCGTCGAGCTTCTGGAGCGCGCGCTGACCCATCGCTCCCGCCGCGAAGGCATCGCCGGCCCGGGCGCGCAGGACAACGAAAGCCTGGAATTTCTCGGCGATCGCGTCCTGGGCTTGGCCGTCAGCCAGTGGCTCTGCGCATCGTTTCCGGACTGGGATTCCGGGCAGCTTTCCAAGGCTCTGGCTCAATTGGTCAGCACCACTTCGGTTTCCGCCGCGGCGATTCGACTGGGTATCGGCAATTACCTGCGTTTGGGCAAGGGCGAAGAGAAAACCGGCGGTCGCGAGAAGCGTCGATTGCTGGCCGATGCTTACGAAGCAGTGCTGGCTGCGATTTACGGCGATGCCGGTTTGGCTGAGGCGGTGCAATTTGTCGAGCGCAGTTTGATCGTTCCCTCGACCCAGATCAAAACCGAAACTCTGCACCGCGCCGATCACAAATCGGTGCTGCAAGAGTGGCTGCAGCAGCAGGGAATGGGCCTGGTGGAATACGCGGTAAGCCGCGAGAGCGGACCGGATCACAAAAAAATGTTTGAAATCGAGGCGCGGCTCAACGGGCGCACCCTGGCAACCTCGGAAGGCCGCTCGAAGAAGGTGGCCGAGCAGCACGCGGCACATCTGGCGCTGGCGGCCCTGTTACTCGAGTTTGCAGACCCCAAGGAGAAGGCGTGAGCGCAGGTTCGGACGCGGCACTGGACTCGGAGCAGGGAATTCCGCCGGAACCGGCGCCGGGCAGTATGGACCCACCGGGGTCATCCGGGCCATCCGGTAGAGCCTCGAGCGGGGTGCCCAGTGGGGCCGGCGGCGAGACGGCGGCGCGGTCGGGATTCCGGGAGTACATTCAATCCCTGCTGGTCACCTTGGTGCTGGCACTCTACGGCACAACCTTCGTCGTGCAGGCGTTTAAGATTCCCTCCAAATCAATGGAACCCACGCTGCTGGTGGGCGACCATCTGTTAGTGAATAAATTTATCTTTGAAGGCCGCGGCGCGTGGTACGAGCATCTGTTGCCCTACCGCGAAATCCGCCGCGGCGACATAATCGTTTTCAAATTTCCGTACGCCGATCACCCCCATTTCGTGAAGCGGGTGATCGGACTGCCCGGTGACCGCCTGAGAATTGTCAACCAGGAGGTATACGTCAACGGGCTGCGGCTGAATGAGCCCTACGTGGTGCATACCTCGCCCGATCCCTTTGCCGACAATTTTCCGCCGCATCCCAATGACTACTTCTACAGCGGACTGCAGCCGGAATGGGCCGACGACATTCAGAATCACATCGCCAATGGCGAGCTGATCGTGCCTCCGCACAAATATTTCGCCATGGGCGACAACCGCGATCAAAGCCTGGACAGCCGCTATTGGGGATTCGTCGATCGCGATGCCATCATGGGCCGCCCGGTGATCGTTTATTGGTCGGTGGCGGCGACCAGCGAGGACTTTGAGGGCAATGGCGAAAGCGGAAACGCCGGCGGCATCGGCCACATTCTCACCCATCTGTCGAGCGAGACGCGCTGGGGCCGCATGTTTCATGAGGTTCACTAGCCGGACTATGGCTTTCGAGAATCCATCACCGGCGTGGCCGGCCAACGAGCTACGCGGATGGCTCGCCTGAGAAATTCCTGGCCGGTGCGCAACTCCGTCCGCAGCCTCTAATCCATCGATGTCACTGACCACGACACAGCCGTTATCCCGCACGCGGCGCCGCCTCCTCCGCTGGCGCTGGTTGCGTTGGCTGCTGCTCGTATTTATTCTGATCTGGGGTTTCGATTCCGCGCTCTCTTTCGCCTTCGAACACTCTCGCCTGCGCGATGTGCTAACCGCGCGGCTCGAAGCGGCGTTTGGTCGCCCCGTTCAGGCCGGCCACTACTCCTTCAGTTTGTGGGCGGGTCCGGTGCTGGAAGTCGATTCGGTAACTGTGGCCGAAGATCCCCGCTTTGGCTACGAGTACTTCCTGCGAGCGGATTCGTTGGAGGCGCGCATTCGCTGGCTGCCATTACTCGGTGGACGCATTGAGCTGGGCACGTTGTCCATCACTCGCCCCAGCCTGAATCTGGTGCGTGCGTCGAATGGCGATTGGAATATCGAGTCCTGGCTGCCCCGCCCCGCCAACGGCCTGGTAGCGCCCGCACCCGTGCCGGGGCCTGGCGCATCGCCCAGGGCGCGTTTGCGCCGCATCGACGTACAGGCCGGCCGGATCAATTTCAAGCGCGGCGTCGAAAAACTGCCCTTCGCCTTCAACGACGTACAAGGTTCGGTGGAGCAGGAATCCTCGGGAAGCTGGCGCGTCGATCTGGAAGCGGCTCCCTGGCGGGCCGCCACCATTTTGCAGGAAGCCGGCACCTTGCGCGTGCAGGGGCATCTCGGCGGCACATCATCACGGCTGCGGCCCGCGGACCTGGAATTAAGTTGGCACAACGGATCGCTTTCGGATTTTCTGCGCTTGGTGCGCGGATACGATTATGGAATCCGCGCCAGCTTCGCGCTCTCGATGCATGCTCACTCCGATGCCGAACCATGGGAACTGCAGGGACGTTCGGAAATTCGCGGCCTGCACCGCTGGGATTTGCCATCGCGCCAGGATAATCCTCCGCTGAACGTAGTGGCCACCGGCCGCTGGTTACCCCAGGAATCGCGTTTGGAGCTCGCGAACGTGGTGCTCGAAGCTCCGCGGTCGAATGTCACCGCCAACGGCGTCCTCGATTGGAACGGTCCCTCGGCGCGTTTTCCCATCACCCCCGAAACGCAGTTGCAGATATCGTCCCACTGGATCGCCGCGCCCGATTTATTGAGCTGGCTCCGAGCATTCCACGCCGGTGTTGCCGCTGACGCAGCGGTTACTGGCGGCGCGCAGGTTTCGGCAAAACTCTCTGGCTGGCCTCCGAAAATGGATCAGGGAACGGTTGGGGCCGATGCGATCCAATGGACCAGCGCACAACCTCCGGTGATTGCGCGCGTTCCGCGCATCTCCATCGATCTCACTCGCGACCGCGCCCGCATGGCTCCCGCGCTGATCCTGCTCAATTCCGGCGCCAGTTTTGCGCGAATCGGCGGGAGCCTCGAACGCTCGACTCTAACGACGACGACCGCTAAAGGTGCCGCCATGGCCAACAACCAGGCGAGCCGCTTTCAAGCCTCGGCGGGATTCGTTGGACAATTCGCCGATGCCCGCGAGGGCGCCGATCTCGCCGCAACGATGGGCTTAGGTCTGCCCGCAGGATGGGGCATCGCTGGTCCCGCCCACTTTGATATTCGTTGGCAGTCGAGCCCGCCCGCCGCCGCACTGCGTGCCATCGGGAGTACACCCGCGGCTGTGGGAGTTGTCGTGAACCCGCCTGCCACATTGGGTTCCTTGGCGGGATTTTTCGCAGGATTACGCGGGTTCATCGAGACCACGGGAATCTTGGTGCGCGCGCCGTTTCTGAACGAGCCCATTGGACCGATCAGGGCGCGCATGGAGTACACCGTGCAGGGCCGCCACATTCTGCTTACGTCGGCTTTAGGCTTTGGCACGCACTGGACGGGTTCATTCGACCGATCCAACTCCGATAGTTACTGGCAATACACGCTACGTGGCGACCGGCTCACCGCGGCGAATCTCGACCGCGCCATGAATCCGCAGCGCCGCCAAGGCTTGCTGCAACGGGTCTTCCCGTTTCTCGGGTCTTCTCCTTCCGGAACCGACGCCGTGCCCACGGCATTGCGGGGCAAGGGAATTCTGGAGATCGAGCAATTCAACCTCGGCTCGGTGGTACTGCGAAAGCTGCACGCCAACGCTTCGATCGATGGCCGTCAGCTCGAGCTTTCCGACGCGCAAGCGGACTTTTACGGCGGCACGGTGCATAGTTCGCTCCATACGCAGCTGGTGGCGCTGCCGTGGTACGAGGTGGAATCGAGTTTTAGCCACGTAAATCTCGCCACTCTGAGCGGTGCCAATCCGGCGCTTGCCAGTCAGTTCGAAGGTATGGCGTCCGGCAACTTGTTGATCCGCGCGCACGGAGCGGGACGTTCGCCGCTGCTCGATTCGCTGGAATGCCGCGGCGAAGCGGAAGTCGAGAAAGCCGTGTTACATGGCGTGGACCTGAACGAATCGTTGCGCGAGGGCGAAGCGCAACCCGGCGCCACGGCCATACCGCAGCTCGATGCCGCGTTCACCTGCCGCGCACAGAAAGTACAATTTTCGCGATTGAGATTTTCGCTAGGGGGGTCCCAACAATATTCGGCGAGCGGCAGCGTGGATTTCAAACGCACCGCCGATCTGCAAATTCGGGGCTTGCCATTGGAAGGAGCCGCATCCGCCGGCCCGTTGGATGATCCGGCCGCCGATCCGGCAGACGCGGGCGCCGAAACGGCCACTAGCGCAAACGCACCCGCGGCAAGATTCCGAGGTTCACTATTCGATCCGGAAATCTCAATTCTGAAACCGGTGCAGCCGGAAAGGCCCGCGCCCTAGCACCGTGCCGCGGTGGAACTACACACCCCTTTCGACCGCTCCCGCATCGTATGCTAGTGCCACCATAAGGTTGAGGTTAGCCCGGTAGGCCGGGCCGAGGACCGAAAGCAAATTCAGGGGATTGTGCCGAATGTTTTGGCGAAGCTTGGCGATTTCAATATTCCTTGTAGGGTCCGCCTTAGGCGGGCCGAGGGCCGCTGCACCAACTCCTTCCACTCTTCGAATTCGCTTGGTCCCCCATTACACGCCGGGCGAAACGCTCCGCTACCAGTTCGAAACCCGCACCCACACCGCCGGACACACTACCAGCCCCATCAAGGATCCCGAGGGCACATCGCAGCTCGATCAATCTTCTACCTTTGTGGTGCGCTTGGATGTGCTGGACGTTAAGTCCTCGCCGCAAGGCACCATGACCAGCGTGCGCCTTCGCTTCACCTACGAAAAAGTGAGCGTCGCAACGCAGAACGACGCCTACGATCCGCAGGTGGATGCCAACGAAGCCCAGCTCCGCGCCTTGGAAGGTAAGTCGGTGGAATTCACCATTGACCAGGATGGCCAGGTGCGCGATCTCACCGGAATGGAGGCCATCGTTCCCAACTCCGCGGTCGCCACCAGTATGCGCGGCTGGATGTCCAGCTTCAGCTCCGCCTCGTCTTTGCCCAAGCGCGGAATAACCGTGGGCGAAAAATGGTCCTCGGTGCGGCCGCTCCCGGACATCCCTCTGGCCGGAGTCGTATCGCGAAAAGAATCCACCTACCTCCGCGACGAGCCCTGCGGCGCATCGGACTCCTTGCAAACCGACGCCGCCTCGCCGCAGAGTGCGGCAGATGCTTCCCACCCTGATAGTTCGGTCACCGCTGCCGCTGCGTCCGCGCCCGGCGCAGAAATGTGCGCGGTGATTTTCACAAGTTTTGAAATCGTGCGCGATAACAAATCGGCCACTACCACGCCCGATACCTACCGCAAAAACGGACTGCAGACCAAGGGCAAGTGGACCGGGTCAGGCGAAGGCCTGGATTCGATCTCCCTGCGCACCGGCCTGGTCCATTCGGTCACCCAGACCAGCAATCAGGACATGGATTTTACGATCTCCAGCGGAACTTCCCCCGCCCATGTGACCTACGCCGGCAAAGTAAAATCCCAAACCCAAATCACCCTGATGCCCGAGTCCCCAGCGGCCGCAGCCCCGCCACAGACGAAGTAGTCATACCGCAAGTTTCGCAGGTTACGGGGCGGTTGGTTTTTAGCGCCCCGTGCCAACGGTTGGTTTACAATAGAAGTTTACGTTTGGCGCGATTGTCGCGCTGGGACGAATCTATATGGACTTCAAACTAGCTAGCTCCTACGAACCGCGCGGCGACCAGCCGGAAGCCATCCGCCAGATTACCCAAGGTCTGCGCGACGGTTCCCAGCATCAAGTTCTCCTCGGCGTTACTGGATCGGGGAAGACTTTCACCATGGCCAAGGTGATCGAAGAAGTGAACCGCCCAGCGCTGGTGCTGGCGCACAACAAAACGCTGGCGGCCCAGCTCTTCCACGAATTCCGTTCGTTCTTCCCGAACAACGCGGTGGAATATTTCGTGAGCTATTACGATTACTACCAGCCCGAAGCGTACGTGCCCTCCAGCGACACCTACATCGAAAAAGAATCCACCATCAACGATGAGCTGGATAAGTTGCGCATGAGTGCCACCCGCTCGCTCTTCGAACGCCGCGACGTGATCATCGTTGCCTCGGTCTCCTGCATCTACGGCTTGGGCTCGCCCGAGGCCTACTACGGAATGATGTTGCTGCTCGAAAAGGGCCAGCAAATAGCGCGGGAATCGATTCTGCGCAAACTGGTTGAAATCCAGTATGAACGAACCGAAGGTCTTCGCCGCGGTACGTTTCGCGTGCGCGGCGACATCATCGAAATTTTCCCGCCGTACGACGATCTCGCGGTCCGCGTCGAGCTCTGGGGCAGCCAGATAGAGGCCATTCGCAAGATCGATCCGCTGACCGGGGAAATTCGTTCCAAGGAGGGCGAGATCACCCGCCAGCCGATTTACCCCAAGACCCACTACGTTCTGCCCGCCGAACAAAAAGAGCGGGCCATCCAATCGATTTATGCCGAACTGGATTGGTGGAAGCCGGAACTCGCGCGCCAGGGGAAGATCGTTGAGGCCCAGCGCATCGTGCAGCGCACCATGTTCGACATCGAAATGATGCGTACCATCGGCTACTGCCACGGCATTGAAAACTATTCGCGGCACATGTCCGGACGTCTGCCCGGCGAAGCGCCGCCCACCCTGCTGGATTATTTCCCGGAGGACTATCTGCTAATCGCCGATGAATCGCACCAGTCGATTCCGCAGGTGCGCGCGATGTATCATGGCGACCGCTCGCGCAAGCAGACCCTGGTGGATTATGGATTTCGCCTTCCGTCGGCGCTCGATAATCGTCCGCTGACGTTCGAGGAGTTCGAGCATCGCACCGGACAAATCGTCTATGTCTCCGCCACTCCCGCGCCGTATGAGCTTACCAAGTCCGCAGGAGTGGTGGTGGAACAGGTGATTCGCCCGACAGGGTTGGTCGATCCTGAAGTGGAAGTACGCCCAGTGAAGGGGCAAGTGGACGATTTGCTGGAAGAGATTCGCATTCGCGCCGAAAAGTCGGAGCGCGTGCTGGTTACTACGCTCACCAAGCGCATGTCCGAAGATCTCGCCGAATATTTCGGCGAGGTGGGCGTCCGCTGCCGCTACCTGCATTCGGAGATTGAGACTCTGGAACGAGTGAAGATTCTGCGCGATCTGCGCCGTGGCGAATACGATGTGCTGATTGGCATCAACTTGCTTCGCGAAGGGCTCGATCTGCCGGAAGTCTCGCTGGTGGCGATTCTCGACGCCGATAAAGAGGGATACTTGCGCAGCGCCACGTCGTTGGTTCAGACCATCGGCCGTTGCGCACGCCACGTCGAAGGCCGGGCGATTCTCTACGCGGACAGGATGACCGATTCCATGCGCCAAGCAATCGGCGAAACCAATCGCCGCCGCGCCAAGCAAGAGGCTTACAACCTCGAAAACAACATCACCCCGCAATCGATTCGCACCCTTGTGGATATGGAACTGGCAAAGATTGTGGATGCCGACTACTTGACTGTGCCCGCCGGGGAACTGGAGCTCGAGGAAATTAACAATCCCCGCGATCTGAAGCGGGTGATCGAAGAGATGGAACTGGCGATGCGCGCCGCCGCGGGCAAATTCGAATTCGAGCGAGCCGCGGCGTTGCGCGACAGAATTCGCGCGCTGAAGCTACGCGACCCGCAAGCTCTTTATGCTCCGGCGGCGGAACATCCAGAGGCCAGAGCAGCCTCAGCGTCGGACGTTCGGATCGTTCCGCCGTCTCCAGGAGTGTCGCCCGCGACGGCAACGGGCGCTGCTGGCGAGCGCAAGCAAGCCGCAAAGTAGTTCGTTGAATTTTTTGAGTATCGGTGTGTTGAGCGATTGGGTGACACGATACGGGCTCGCGGTTGTGGACTGGATGTTTTCGAAATTGTGGTCGCGCAGCCAGGAATGGCTACAAAGGCCAACCTCAACTGCCACCGCTGATGAAGTTGAAGTTGCCCTTGGGTGCCCCCCACATCGGTTTTATGCATGGGGATTTTGACTCTAGGTTCCCACAAATGAGCGTAGCTCCGACAACTCGGTTCACTCGGTTGATGCTGACGCTAGCTCTGTGCGCCCTGCCTGCCGCGCCATCACTTCACGCGCAAGCTCCCGTCCCGAGCAAGAACGAATTCGACGCGTACGTGGGCGGCTCGTGGGATTCGCCGCACGTCATTGGGACCACCTCTCACCGGGAAATAATCGACATCGGCGGTCGCTACGGCCGCACCCTAGAGATCTGGCGCAACGTAACCTTCGGGATAACCGTCGACGTAGTCCCGGTAGAACTCGTAGTCCAGCCCAAAATCACTTTGACCCCAGTCCCTGGCGAATCCAACCAACTGATGGTGGACGAAGGCCCCCGCCACGCCGTTTACGGCGGCGGCTTCAATCCCCTGGGAATTGAATGGACGTTTTTCCGCCACCGCCGAATTCAGCCGATGGCCGGTTCTACTGCGGGCATGGTGTTCTCGGTGATCCCGGTTCCGTACGACGTCCCCCATGCCACCCGCTCGAATTTCACTTTTGATTTCCAGAGCGGCCTGCGCATCTTCAATTCCTCCCGTACCCGCGCCATCCTGCTCGGCTACAAGTTCCAGCACATCTCCAATGCGTATCGCACCAGCGTAAATCCGGGTGTGGACGGCAACGTAATCTTTGCCGGATACTCATTCTTCCGCTAATCTGATTCTGCTTTTGACACACGGACGGCGCACAGCCAGACCCGGCACACACACTCCCATCCACATGAATCGTAACCGAGCCACGGAAGGAATCCGCGCATGACTCGCGAAGAAGAGCGGCTGAAAGAATCGCAGGAGCGGCGCGTCCACTGGCGGCGCTGGGGGCCGTTCCTGGCCGAGCGCCAGTGGGGAACGGTGCGCGAGGACTACAGCGCGGACGGCGATGTCTGGCGCCACTTCACCCACGACCACTCCCGCTCGCGCGCCTACCGCTGGGGCGAAGACGGAATTGCCGGAATCTCCGATCGCCACCAGCGCATTTGTTTCGCGGTGGCGCTATGGAACGAACGCGATTCGATCCTCAAGGAACGCCTCTTCGGCCTGAGCAACGAAGAAGGCAATCACGGCGAAGACGTAAAGGAATACTATTTTTATCTGGACGCCACGCCCACCAGCTCCTATTTAAAATATCTCTACAAGTATCCGCAAACCGCGTTTCCCTACGACCAGTTGGTGCAGGAAAACATGCACCGCACCCGCAACAATCCGGAATTCGAGCTGGTCGACACCGGGATTTTCAACGAGCTGCGCTACTTCGATGTGTTCATCGAATACGCCAAGGAAGGCGCTGAGGAAGTCCTGATTCGCGTCACCGCATTCAACCGCGGTCCGGAGACTGCGCCCCTGCGCGTTCTGCCCACGCTGTGGTTTCGCAACAAATGGTCCTGGGGCGGCACTACCTCTGGAGACGTGAGACCCAACGTCCGGCGCGCGGCCGGCGGCGATGGTATGGAAGTCCTGGAACTATCGCAGCCGGACTACGGAAAGCGGTGGCTACTGATCGAGGGCGCGCCGGAATTGCTGTTCACCGAAAACGAGACCAACACCGAGCGCCTGTTTCAAAAGCCCAATGAGACTCCTTATGTAAAAGACGCGTTCCACAACTACGTGGTGAACGGCAATCGCAGCGCCGTAAATCCCGCTCGCACTGGAACGAAAGCCGCCGCTCACCACACTTTTGAAATTCCGCCGGGGGCCAGCGCCGCGGCCCGCTTGCGCCTCACCAATCAGAATCCTCTGGACGATTCCGGTGCTGTCAAATCCGGCGTCGCGGATTCCGCGTTTGGAAAAAACTTCGATCAGACATTCGCGACGCGCATCAAGGAAGCCGACGAATTCTACGCCCAGCAAACATCCAAGGGCATGACCGCCGATGCAGTGCGCATCCAGCGTCAGGCTTTTGCCGGCCTGGTATGGAACCGCCAGACCTATCACTACGAGGTCAAACGCTGGCTGGCCGGCGATTCCACGCAGCCCACTCCCGCTCCGGAGCGCAACCTGATTCGTAACCAAAGGTGGCAGCACATTTACAATGCCGACGTCATTTCCATGCCCGACAAATGGGAATACCCGTGGTACGCGTCGTGGGATTTGGCGTTCCATTGCGTGGCAGGCGCGCTCACCGATCCGGATTTCGCCAAAGCGCAGCTAATCCTCCTGCTGCGCGAGTGGTACATGCATCCCAACGGGCAAATCCCCGCCTACGAATGGAATTTCTCCAACGTGAATCCGCCGGTGCATGCCTGGGCGGCGTGGCGCGTCTATCGCATCGAAGAGAGAATTCGCGGCAAAGGCGATCGGAAATTTCTGGAGCGCGTGTTTCACAAGCTGTTGCTGAACTTTACCTGGTGGGTGAATCGCAAGGACCCCGATGGAATGAACGTCTTCGAAGGCGGTTTCCTGGGCCTCGATAACATCGGCGTTTTCGATCGTTCCCAACCTCTAGCGGGCGGCGCCTACGTCGAGCAATCCGACGGCACCAGTTGGATGGCCATGTTTTCGCTGAACATGCTGGCCATGGCTATGGAGCTGGCGCACGAAGATTCAGCCTATCAGGACACTGCCACTAAATTCTTCGAACACTTCGTCTACATCGCCGAAGCGATGAACGCCATGGGCGAAAGCTCGTTCGGCCTGTGGGACGACGCGGACGGCTTCTATTACGACGCGCTGCACGCGCAAGGCACCGGCCACGTGCCCCTGAAAGTGCGTTCCATGGTCGGTTTGATTCCGCTGCTCGCCGTAGAAACTTTCGAGCCCGAGGACGTGGCGTGCTTGCCCTCCTTCCAGCGGCGTACCGGCTGGTTCCTCGACCATCACCCGGAAGTTCCCGAGCACATCGACCTCACTCAAAAAACCGATAAAGGCACGCGCATGCTGATCACGATTGCCAGCCGCGAGAAGGCCGCCAGGGTGCTGAAATACGCGCTGGACGAAAACGAATTTCTATCGCCGGTGGGGATTCGCTCACTCTCGAAATTCCACAAAGATCATCCGTTCATCATCAATCTCAACGGCGAGGAACATCGCGTGGACTACGAGCCCGCGGAATCCTCCTCGGGCTTATTCGGCGGCAATTCCAATTGGCGCGGACCGGTCTGGTTTCCCCTGAATTTTCTGCTGATCGAAGCACTGCAGCGCTATCACCACTACTACGGCGATTCATTTCAGGTGGAATTTCCCACTGGCAGCGGCCAAAAGAAAAATCTGTGGGATGTCGCCGCTGACCTCTCCCACCGCCTGGTGCATCCTTTCCTGCAGCGAGACGGCCGCCGCCCCATCTACGCCGATTGTGAGATCTTCCAGAAGGACCCCTATTGGCGCGACCTGCTTCTGTTTCACGAATACTTCAACGGCGACACCGGCAAGGGTTTGGGAGCCTGCAATCAAACGGGCTGGACGGCGCTAGTAGCGAAGATCCTGGAACAGGTGGGCCAATGATTTCTCAGCAGCAGATTTTGGAGTTTTCAAAACCGCAGCGTCCGTGGCGCGGGCCTATGCCACAAAGGCGACTCCGCAACGGCGACGGCTACAGCGAACCCTCTACAAATCGCCGACTAATCCCAGTCCGAACGAAACACGATTGATGTAGTTAAAGTAAGCCACAGTCAAAACCGTTTCCCTCACCGCGTCATCGCCCCACCCCGCCGCCCGCAGCGTCTCGATGTCCTCGGCCTCAATCTCCAGGGGCTTCCGCGTCAGCTTCTCCGCGAAGCGAAACAGTACCTTGGTCTTCTCATCCGCCGGAGCATTCTCATAATCCACCGCCAGCTTCTTGGCAACAGGTTTAGGCAGCCCGAACCCCTTGTTCAGCAATTCCATGTGGAACGCGATGCAATACGCCGACGAATTGATCCCGCTAACCACCAGCCCGATCTGTTCCTTAACCGAAATGGTCAGCGCACCCTCACCCATGATCGCGCCATCCATCGCCAACTGCGCCTCGATCACGTCCGGCTTCGCCCCTAGCGTCTGAAAATAATGCGGCACGTAGCCCAGCATTTTTTCAAGCCGCTCATAGATTGACTTCAGGCGCGGCTCCGCCTTGGACACCTCGACCTCATTAACATAAGCCATAGCGGTGTTACCTCGTTTCCTGGAAATCGGAAGGGGAAAAAAGCGCTTCGACGACTTTACTCGCTCCCACCGAATCGTGCAACCCAGCCGCCACAGCCGGCGGGGAGCCTTAAATAGTCACCGGCAATCATTTTACCAGCTCAAGAGAAATGCTCCTCTACTGACCTTATCGAAGATCGGGATTCATCACTACGCCGGCCAAGAGCAGCGCGCCGGTCACCGGGTCGCGAATGAGAAAAAGAATGGTCGATTCAAAACCATGTGGAAGGCAGCTTGCGGAGCAAGTATTCCCCGGTACGCTCCTGCTGCAATTGTCCCCGCGTCCCCCTGGATCTGAAAACCCGAACATGGTCTGTCGTTGGCACGCAGGAACGCAGGCGGTTGCACCTGAGGGGCTTGTGGTGCCAAAGCGGATGCGCACAACGAAGGCTAAAGTACAGCCAGCGTTACCCAGCAGGACGTCCGTCTTGCACTTGGTATGCGCGCCATAAAACCTGTCATAAGGTTGCGCCCTCTCGGAACGAATCGAATTCCGCGCGCGCATCTACCCACGGTTCGGATTCGCGAATCAACACGACTTTTCCACCAGCTCGATCAGAATTTTCCGTCCGTCACCCCCCGCCACCAGAAAAAAATTGACGCGCGTACCGTTCGCCCCAGCCCGAGTATCCGGATAGACTGGTTCGACTCCCAAGCGCTCCCGCAGAACCACACTGGCCGCGTCCACATTCCGCGCATCGAACTCCACCTGTTGAATTCCCTCGCCGAATTTCACCAGGTAGCGCGCAATCGCGCCACCGCCGCCCGGCGTGTGCGTAGTCAGCACGTCGATCCGCACATGCCCTGAAAACTCCAGCTCAAACTCCATCGCGTCCTGATCCGGCGGTACGCGTGCGAGCGCAGGCACTCCGTTAGCCGCGCGAATACTCTCAAATGACGCCGGCTGCACCGCAATCCCTACAGTGGCGGCGTGCAAACGGCCAGGAGAACTGCGATCGCCAGCCCCGGCCGCGGCCGCGCCGTCTTCCACGCGCAGCAGCAGGTCCGCCAGCTCCGCGTCCACCGTCCATTTTGCTAAAACCGGATCGCACAGCCGCACCCCCCAATCGAAAATATCCGTAGCCGCGCGCAGCCGCACTCCCGCATCCGCATCACTGAGCTGCGCAATGTATTCAGGAATATTCAAGAGGGAACGACCCGATCAAAACGGAACGTAACTACCGCCCCGCCTTGGCCGACTCCAGCGCATTCGAATTCGATAATTCCACCCGCGCAGTTTGTCCATCCCTAACCGTGATCGGCAAATCCCATTTCAAATAACTGTCGCCGACAGTAGCAGTCACGTCCAGAGTACTTAGCCAATACGTTCCGGGCGGGAGGTTGAGCAGCTGGGCGTCTCCGTTCAGATTGGTTTCGGTTTGCGCCACCAGATAGCGTCCGTCAGCGGCATCCAGCGTATGCCGGTGAATGTCGGCCGCACGCTGTTTTTCCAGTTCGTTCCAGGCGTGGGTGGGATCGACATCCGCCAATTCGTTCTCGATTCCGTCCACAGAGCCAGGATTGGCGATCACGTATTTCTTGATCGCATCTAGATATTCGAGCTTCGCTTTTTTATATTTTTCGGGGTTCTTGATCTTATCTTTTTCCTTGGCCTTGGACACTGGGAACCCCATCCCATTGTTTGACCGATTGAGCTTCATGTAGGAATCGAAAAACTCCGGCACGCCCATCACGTCGTCGGGTTTCAAGCTCTTGGTGAAATCGGTAGCGCTCAACGACACGGCGTGTTGCCGCTTCATCCACGCTTTCAGCTCCGGCGATACCGTCAGCTTGTCGATGAACGCATCCATATCCGGCGGCGGCGCGGCGCTCTCCGCTTCGCGCCGAATCTCCTGAAAGCTCTTGCTCAGCAGGCAAAAGGGTATTCCCCGAGCAGGCTCGGAGACGCCGCTCGCGGGGCGCACCCGCACCGCAAATTCAATCGCTCCGGTTTGTGCCGCCGCCGGAACGGAGCCGGCGGCCAGCGCGGCAACCAAGCAAAGAATCAGCACGGAAAATCGAGTCACCATGCGCATCATGCCCGTCATCGTATCAGAACGCGGCGAGCCGAGGTACGAAGGAAGCGAGAAGGTAAACGAACAGCCACGCAGAAAATCGCGAGGATCATCCAACTCCGCAAATTACATCAAGCGGAACGTAACTTCGATGAGCGTAACCACACCGGCCGCCTGCCCGTTGGGCGAAGTGGCCGGCCGGAACCTCCAGCTCTTCACCGCCTCGATAGCCTTTTCGTCCAGCCCCAGGCCCAGCCCTTTCACCACGTGCACTTCTCGGGCGCGCCCATCGGCCCCTACCAGCGCTTGCACCAATACCGTTCCCGAATACTTCGCCTTGATCGCCTCATCGGAAAATTCAGGTTGCGGGCAGTACAGGCACTGGGGATTGCCATAGCCGTTTTCGCCGGCATGGGGCGAGCCACCACCCGTCCCCCAGTCTTGTCCGGGTCCCACTCCACCACCATTGCCGCTGCCAACGCCACCACCCTGGCCGCTGCCGATTCCGCCGCCGCCACCCGGCCCACTCGAATCATTAGTGAGCTTCGCCAGAGGATCGCCCCAATTGCCGGCGTTCGGGCTGGGCAGCTTCATGTCCGGAGGACCAAGCACCGTGGGAGTCATCGCCAGTCGCGGATTGTCCGGCGGCTTCACCGAAGGCGGCGTAAATTGCGTAAATGAGAATTTCGGCAGCTTGCCGCGGCTCGCGGGAATCGGATTATGCTCGCCGCCGCCACCGCCACCGCCTGCTTTCTTCGGTCCGGGAGGCAGCTTAGGAGCGAAGGGCGAAATATCGAGCGGCGTAACCACAACCTGAGTGGAAGCCTTGGTGGTAGCCGGCGACAGAATCTCCGGCAACAGTGGCACGATAAGAAGTACCAGCACCACCACGTGGATGGCCAGCGAGAGATACTGCACTCGCGTAAATTGGGTATCTTTGGTCCAAATATCTTTCACAGGTACGGGCTGGCTGGTGGTTTTCAGCGGTGGCAGCTTGCGCGGCGAGATCATGTCCCGCAGGTTGTTCCAGAAGGAATCGAAGTCCTGGCCTTGCTTGGTCAGCAGCTCGCTGCCCGGTGCGCCCGGTTGCAGCGGCGGGGCGGCGTGGAAGAATTCTTTGACGTTCTCGCCCATGCCCGCGCCAAACGAGGTGCTCTTGAAGAAATCGCCTTTGTGCGCGATGACCTTCACGGGCCGCTCGGTGAGGAATTGCTTCAGGTTGGAGCTAAAGCCCGCCCACCACGATTCTTGGGGCACGGCTAACCGTTGAATGCGCACCATCGCGCTCGGCTGTGGGGCTTCCGGAGAAGTCGTATTGCTGCTGGTTTCTGTCATATACACCGTGTCTCAGGCCCCCGGCTTGGGGCACTCTTGCTTAGACGCTCGACCCCATAAAAGGATGTACGGCCCAAGCGCCGCTGACACGTTCTATAATTCATTGTAACATACGATGTTTGGACGTCACGGCAGGTTTCCTGCCGGGTAAGTGCTGTCCCGCGCTGGTGACTGGCAGGCGCCGGAAAAACTCTCGGCCAGAAAGGGCAATCACTCTGGACTTCAAAAGTACGCTTAACCTCCCTCGCACCGACTTCCCCATGAAAGCGAAGCTGCCGGAACGCGAACCCCAACAGCTTGCTGAATGGGATCGAGAGGACATCTATCGCCGCATCCTCAAGTCCCGCCATGACGCGCCGGTATTCGTCCTGCATGATGGCCCGCCCTATCCCACCGGCGACATCCACCTGGGCACCGCGCTCAACAAGATTCTGAAGGACCTGGTCGTTAAGTCCAAGACCATGGCTGGTTTTTACGCCCCCTACATCCCCGGCTGGGATTGCCACGGCCTGCCCATCGAAAATAAGGTCGAGAAAGAGCTGGGCGGCAAGAAGAACGTCGTCTCGCCCGCCGCCTTCCGCCAGATGTGCCGCGAATTCGCCTCGCGTTACGTGGCGCAGAACCGTGTCGACTTCAAGCGCCTGGGAATTTTCGGCCAGTGGGAAGAGCCCTACCTCACCATGAATCCCGGCTACGAAGCCACCATCGCCGACGCCTTCATCACTTTCTTCGAGAAGGGCTACGTTTACCGCGGAATGAAACCGGTGTATTGGTGCCTAACCGACCGCACCGCGCTGGCCGAAGCCGAAGTGGAATATGAAGACCACACCAGTCACTCCGTGTGGGTGAAATTTCCGCTGATCGATGGCCCCAAGTCCGATCGCTACGGGCCTGGCGTGAGCGCCGTCATCTGGACCACCACTCCCTGGACCCTGCCCGCCAACCAGGGCCTGGCGTTTCATCCCAGCTACGATTACGTCATTGCGGAAACCTCCGCTGGGCGTTTGCTGATCGCCGCGGACCGCCTCACCGCTGCCGCCAAGGATTTGCACTTTGAAGTAAACAACGAGGGCAAGCGCTTCGAGGGACGCGAATTTGAAGGCGCGCTCTTCCAACATCCTTTCCTCGATCGCCGCGTCCCGGGGGTGCTCGCCGACTACGTAACCCTCGATCAAGGCAGCGGCATCGTTCACACCGCACCAGGCCATGGCGCGGAAGACTTTGTCACTGGCCAAAAATACGGCCTGCCCGTCACCGCGCCCATCGACGACGACGGCTGCTTCGTCGAAGGTTTGCCGGAATACAAAGGCAAAACCGTCTGGGAAGCCAACGTCCCGATCGTAAATCTTCTGCGCGAACGCGGTGCTCTGCTCGGCGATCACAAATTCCAGCACAGTTATCCGCACTGCTGGCGCTGCCATAACCCGGTGATCTTCCGCGCTACCGAACAATGGTTCATCAAGATGGATTTTCCGGAACCCGGAACGCTGCGCAAGGAAGCCATCTCCGAAATCGCCAAAGTGAAATGGACGCCGTCCTGGGGCGAGGATCGGATGCGCGAGATGGTCGGCACCCGTCCCGACTGGTGCATTTCACGGCAGCGCTTCTGGGGCGTGCCGCTGATTGTTTTCAATTGCGGTGATTGCAAAACGCGGCTCGAGGATTTCGCCGCGCTGCGCAACGTCGTCAAATGGTTTGAGAAGGAGGGTGCTGACGCCTGGTACACCCACACTGCCGAAGAACTGCTGCCCCCAGGCTTCCCGTGCCCGCAGTGCGGCAAAGCGAATTGGCAGAAAGAACACGACATTCTCGACGTCTGGTTTGATTCCGGGTCCACCCACTTGGCCGTCCTCGATCCCGCCAAAGGCACCTGGCCAGCAGACGTCTATCTCGAGGGTCCCGATCAATTTCGTGGCTGGTTTCAGAGTTCGCTGCTGATCGCCACCGGCATTCGCGGCAAAGCTCCTTACAAGCAGGTAGTAACGCACGCCTGGACGCTCGACGCCCAGGGCCGTCCGATGTCCAAGTCGCTGGGCAACGTGGTTCTCCCGCGCGAGGTTTGCGAGAAGTGGGGCGCCGATTTGCTGCGGCTTTGGGTCACCTCGCAGGATTATCGCGCCGACGTGCGCATGTCCGACGCGGTGATGACGCAGCTCTCGGAAGCCTATCGCAAGCTGCGCAATACGTTCCGTTTCGCGCTCTCCAATCTTGATGTCTTCGATCCCGCGCATGATTCGGTGCACGATTCCGAGCTGTGGGAATTGGACGCCTGGATGCTCCAGCGCACCGGCGATTTGGTCCGCGATTGCCGCCAGTGGTATACCGACTTCGAATTCCATCGCGTTTTCCACGCGGTACATGATTTCGCCGTCGTTGACCTTAGCGCGTTTTACTTCGACGTCCTCAAGGACCGCCTGTACACCTCGGCGCGCCGTAACGCCGGCCGGCGCTCGGCGCAAACTGCGGTCTACCGCATAGCCAGTGCGTTGCTCCGCCTGCTCGCCCCGGTGATGGTCTTCACCGCGGAAGAGGTCTGGAAACATCTGCCGCACTCCGCCAGCGTCGCGGCAAGCGTGCATATGACCGTGTTCCCCAACGAGCAGGACCTGCACACTGGCTTCGATCCCGCGAAAGCCGCCAACTGGACCAAGCTCCTCCAGCTCCGTGCTGAGGTCCTCAAGGAACTTGAAGTGGCGCGCGTCGCCAAGACCATCTCCGGTTCGCTCGAAGCAAAAGTAACCCTCCGTGGCGGAGGCGATCTCGCCGCTGCCGCCGAACTCTACAAAGTCGTGCTGCCTTCGCTCTTCATCGTTTCGCAAGTAGACGTGATCCCCCCGCACACCCCGGCGGAGCATCTGGCGCCCATCCAGGTTGAAGTGGCTCGGGCGAACGGTGCCAAGTGCGATCGTTGCTGGAATTACTCCACCCAGGTGGGATCGAGCCGCGAGTATCCGACGGTGTGCGAGCGTTGCCTGGCGGCGCTGGCGGAAATCGCCGCAGCCGGTGGGCCGGGCGCAGTCTCTTGATGACGGTTCCGCAGCGCGGCTCGGCGTTTGGGCTCGCCAGTATTTCGGTGGGCGTTTTATTGGCCGATCAGCTCAGCAAATATTGGGTGCAGCGATTCACACAGCTCGGTTCCTTGAAGGTTTTGATTCCCGGATTGCTGAATCTCATGCACACCACTAATCCAGGCGTCGCTTTCGGATTTCTGGCCGATTCCGGTTCGCGCTGGACCACGCCCCTAGTCGTTTTCTTCTCGATCGCGGTGATCGGATTTCTGCTCTGGCTGCTAGGGTCGGGCCGGGCCGGCGGCCCGTTGGCCCAAGTGGGAATGGCCATGATTCTGGGCGGAGCGTGTGGCAATGTGTTCGACCGCTTGCTGCGCCGCAGCGTAACCGACTTTATCGATCTCCACCTCGGCCACTATCACTGGTACACATTCAACATCGCCGATTCCGCCATCGTGATCGGCGCCGCGCTGGTGGTGCTGGAACTCCTGCGCGATTTGCGGCATCCCAGTGAGGAGAACGCCTAGCGATGCATCCCATCCTCGTCCATGCCGGTGCATTCACGATTTATACCTACGGTGTGTTAGTCGCCACCGGAGTATTACTGGCGCTGTGGTATGCGCGCATGCAGGCGCCGCGAGCCGGTCTCGATCCTGACAGCGTTTGGAATCTCGGCATCTATATGGTGCTGTCGGCGATCGTCGTCGCTAAAATATGGTTCGTGCTCAGCGATGTACGCTACTACCGCCAGCACCCCAGCGAAATTTTCGGCTGGGCCACTCTGCAATCCGGAGGCACATTCTACGGCGGCGTGGTCGGTGCGATCGGGTTTGCGCTCATCTACTTGTGGGTGCGCAAGATTCCCATGCTGCCGCTTTTCGATACTTACGCGTTTGCCTTGCCGTTGGGTCATGCCATCGGCAGGATGGGCTGCTTTATGGCCGGTTGCTGCTATGGCAAACCCACGACTCTTCCCTGGAGCGTCACCTTTACCGACGAAGCGGCCGAGCGGCTGGTGGGCACGCCGCTCGATATCCCTTTGCATCCGACGCAGCTCTACGAAGCCACCGTAGAATTCCTGAATTTTCTGTTCCTGATATGGCTGGGCCGCCGCCAAACTTTCCGCGGCCAGATTCTAGGAACATACCTGGTTCTGTACGGCGCCGAGCGTGGCACCATAGAATTTTTTCGCGGCGACCCCGGGCGCACCCTGATGTTCCATAACGCAGTCTCGCTAATGCAGCTGGTCAGCGTTGCCCTGTTCTGTACCGGCATATTCCTGTGGTGGCGCGGCCTAAGCAATCGCGCCCCGCTAGCAGCGCCAGCATTATCCCGTGCGCGGAACTAGCCGAGTATTGCCCAGGCTGCAGCCAAATGTCGCCGAGTTTTGGTTTTTAGGTTAGTCCTTGCAGGCGGGCGCCCCGCACGCCGGGTGTACACGAAGGTGTTTTTGACTTACGGTTGGACGGTGCTCCACTCTTCCCGGTTTTTGAGAATGGTGGGTGTCTAGATTTCCTATGCGTTCCGCTCGATTGAAACTGAAAAACTCTATGAAAGACCCCGACCCCCAACTCGAGTTCATCGTCCCCGAAGACCAAGAGGGAACCCGCCTGGACCGTTACCTGGCTGACCAGCTGCCGCAACTCAGCCGCGTCCGCGTCCAGGAATTGATGGACGAAGGACGAGTCCTGGTAGAAGGCACCGCCAGAAAGCCCTCCTACCGCGTAATCGCCGGTGAATCGATCGCCATCGACATCCCAGAGGCAATCGAGTCCACCCTCGCGCCCGAGGACATCCCCCTAACCATCCTCTATCAAGATGATCAAGTCGCCGTGATCGACAAGCCCGCCGGCATGATCGTTCACCCCGGCGCAGGCGAAGCTACCGGCACGCTAGCCTCGGCGCTGCTTTATAAATTCGGCGGCCTAGCTAATCTTTCCGGTATCGGCGGCCCGCTCCGCCCCGGCATCGTCCATCGCCTCGACAAAGGAACCTCCGGCGCGCTGGTCGTTGCGCTCACCAACCAAGCCCATCTGCAGCTCATCGAACAATTCGCTGAGCGCGAAATCGAGAAGACTTACGTCGCGCTCCTGCACGGCAATGTCAAAGGCGATTCCGGACGCATCGAACTCCCCGTGGCCCGCGACCTCCGCCACCGCGGACGCATGACCGCTCGCCGTCGCGATGGCCGCCCCGCGCGCACCGACTGGACGGTTAGAATGCGCATGCCCGGCTTCACTCTGGTCTCCGCGCAACTCCACACCGGCCGGACCCATCAACTTCGCGTGCACTTTTCCTCGCAAGGAAACCCAGTAGTCGGCGACACGCTTTACGGCGCACCGCGCGAACCTCACGCCGGCGGCCAAACCCTCGAGCCCCTGGGCCGCAATTTCCTGCACGCGGCTCGCCTGCGTTTCGTGCATCCCGGTACACAGCTTCCCGTTGAAGCGCGCGCCAAATTGCCCGCCGAGCTCGTCGCCTATGCCCGCGAACTCGCCCGCCTCGCCCCGGCGGCCCCCGGCGCGATTGACGCTGCCCTTCGCGAGTACCTATAATCGAGTCGTGATCAAAGCCGTTGGCAACTCGCTACTCATCTGTCTGGCAGCTGCTTCAATGGTTTTCATGGGCGTCCGTGCTGCGTCCGCACAGGAACCCGCCGCCCCGCCGCCTCCCAGCACCGGACAGCCCACGCCCCTCGTTAATCCGTCGCAGAACCCTCCATCTCCGGGTCTTCCCTCCAAGCAGATGCCGGTCATTTCCATCACGTCGGGCGCGGTCCATCTGGTGGCCACGGTGGTCGACCGCCATCATAACTTCGTCACCGACCTTGACCAGAACGACTTCCACGTTTTTGAGGACGAGCAGCCCCAGAAAATCAGTTTCTTCGGCCGCGAGACCAATCTCCCTCTGCGCATTGCCGTCCTTCTGGACACTTCCAACAGCATTCGCCCCCGCCTCAAGTTCGAGCAGGAAGCCGCAATCGATTTCCTCAACAACGTCATTCGCCGGGGCAAGGACCAGGCCTTCCTGATGACCTTCGACAATGAGCCCGACGTCATCCAAGACTACACCGACAACGTCGACCAACTCAGCCGCGCCATCGAGTCCCAGCGTGCCGGCGGCGGCACCGCCCTGCGCGATGCCATTTACGCCGCCACCGCTAAATTGGCCAAGGCTCCGCTGCCCCCGCCGCCCGAACTTCAGGTGCGCCGCGTTATGGTGGTAATCAGCGATGGCGACGACAATCTGAGCGATCGTTCGCAGAGCGAAACCCTGGAAGCGGCGGAGCGTGGGGAAGTGGCCATCTACTCGATCAGCACCAGCACCGACTGGCTGGCCATCGATACCGATCAACCCAAGAAATACATGAAGACGCGTGGCGATCAGGTTCTGGAGCAGTTCGCCGATCTATCCGGCGGGCGGGTTTTCTTTCCCTACAAATTGGACGATCTGCAGGAGTCCTTTCAGGACATCGGCGCCGAATTGCGCAGCCAGTATTTCGTAGCCTACGCGCCCACCAACGCCGCCTGGGACGGCCGCTACCGCAAGATCCGCGTGGACATCGACCGCAAAGGCCTGGTAGTGCGCACCCGCAAAGGCTACTACGCGGTCGCCCCCGGTTCCTCCACCGGCGGCCAGTAGCCGTTTGCCCGGGGCACTAAAAACCAAAACCGTAAGTCAGTAAGTTAAAACCCCACACCTTGGGTTTACGTGGGGGGGTTTTGACCTCTCGCGTCCGCTGTCGGCTTTTGGCGCCCGTGCAAACGGCTAGCGGCGCGGCGCGTAGTACCCCTTCCTGGTCAGCACCTTGAACTCGCTCTTGTTGGTCTCCAGCTTGATCTTCCGAAACGTCCCATCCCGCTTATCGTTAATCGGGTAGTACCCCAACACATACTGTGACCGCAGTTCCTGCGAAATCTCGTCGAACGCTTTCTCCAGATTGTTCTCGTTGTGTACTTCGATCATCCGTCCGCCGGTCTCATCGGTCATATGTTTGGCCACCTGCGCGCCGCCGCCAAAACCCATGCCCATCCCCATGCTGAATCGCCGGTCGGTAACCAGAATAATGTGAATCACCGTATCGGACCGCTGCGCCGCTTCGATCGCGTCTCCCACCCTCACCTTACTGCCGTTATCCTCGGCGTCGGTCAAAGCCACCACCGCCTTGCGCCCCGACTGGTCGCGCAACTCGTCGTGGCACGCCAGATAAACCGCGTCGTAGAAGACCGTGCCCACGTTTCCGGGATCGATGGTCGGCGCCGTGCCGCCCCCACCCATCGCCGCGTTGATCTGCGTCTTGCGCAGCGCGCGCTCCAGAATCGAAGTATCTTCCGTGAAATCTGCCAACAAGTTCGCGTCCAGGTCAAAACTCATCACCAGCGCCAGATCCTTCTTGCGCAGCACTTCGTGCACGAACCGCGAACCGGCATCCTGCTCCGCTCCCAGCATGTTCTGTTCGCTTCCGCTGGTATCGATCAGCATGGCCAGAGTAATCGGCATGTCTACTTCTTTCGTGAAAAACGCCACCTTTTGCTCCACGCCGTCCTCGTAAATCTTGAAGTCATCTTTGTTCAGATTGTTGATCAGGGTGTGGTGGCTGTCGCGCACCGTCGCGAACAGGTTCACCAGGTTCACCGACACGCGGATGGGTTGTTGTCCGGAGGACGCCTGCCCGTCGTTCTGGGGGTATGCCGATGCAGCGTGGGCGCGGTTGGCCGGCATCCAAACAGAGGCGCACAGCCCGGCGAGAAAAAGCGCGGCCAGTAGAGGCGCGCGAAGATTCGTAGAACGCATTATGTATTCCCCCTGAAAAGACTTACGATTGCTTCGATGCAGTTTTTGGGCCCGGCGATGCGTCATAAGTCCCTGCGGCCCGATCGAAATGCAACCGAGCCGGGCCGTGGCGCGTCAATTGCTTCCAGCGGACCCCAGGAGCATCAATGCTTAAAGATAGCACGCAAACAATGCTGGCAATGGTTCTCTCGATCCTGCTGGTCGCCGCCCCGGCCAGTTCGGCACAGAACTCCCCAGACACTCCGCCACCGGCCCAGGCCCCGGATTCCAAGAAACCCGCTCCTGCACCCGACCCCAAGCTCAATTCGCCCAAGGATCCCAACGATTTGCCCGATCCTGACGAGCTGATGCCGCCGGACGCAAACCAACAGCCCGCTCAGGCTCCCGACCAGCCTGCTCCGCAGCCCGGCGCCGGCCAACCGACCCCCGCAGCCGGTCAAGGCACCACCAACCCGCCCCAGGGACAAAAGCGCGGCCCGACGCCAGTTATATCGACAACGACTCGAATGGTCCTGGTTCCCGTAACCGTGAAAGACTCCTCCGGCGCCATCATTGGCGACCTTAGCCAGAAGGATTTCCGCGTTTTTCAGGACGGCGTCGAAGTGGCCATCGGCAACTTTTACTCGGAGGCGGTCGCACTGTCTGCGGTAGTCGTTCTGGATAACGACCTTTCCACCAAAGCCGCCGAGCAGGTACAGAAGAGCATCGAGAGCATCAGCGCCGGATTCGGACCCAACGACGAGGCCGCCATCATGGCGTATGACGAATATCCCGAACTGCTTCAGGACTTCACCTTCAACAACGACGCACTTTTTGCCAAGTTGAAGCACACCGAGCTGGGCTCGACCTTGCCGGTCGATGACGAAGGCCCGATGACTTCCGGCCCGGTAATCAATGGCCAGTCGCAGGAAACCGGCGTCCACCCGCGGTGGCATGGCCACGAAACCACCAAGTGCCTGGACGACGCGGTCTATGCCGCCGCCAAGCTGCTGTCCACCCGCGGCCGCAACCGCCGAAAAATTGTCTTTCTGGTTGCCGACGGGACCAACGCTCGCCACAACAAAGTGGGGTTTGAAACAGTGGTGCAGTACCTGCTGAAGTTCGACATTCAGGTCTATACCATTTCGGTAGGGAACGCCTTGCTCAAGAAGGAAACCGGACGCCTGACAAAGTACCCGTCCGAAACCGGAGGCGATTCCTTCTACGCCGCCAAGGAGCGCGACCTCGAACGCGTGTACTCGACGCTGACCGAAGAAGCACGCAACGAATACACCATAGTCTTCGCCCCCAAGCAGATCAAAACCCCGGAAGGCTACCACCCCATAGAAGTGAGAGTTGAGCGCCCCGGCCTGCACGTCCTGGCTCGCGAAGGCTTCTTCGACCAATCCCTCCAGCCCTAACGTAGCGCCGCCGTTGTGGTGCCGCTTTCCAGGCGGCGGGGGAGCGAAAAGACCTCAACACGCACGGCCAGCAGCCGCGTCACGCAGTTTCACGAGCTTCCGTTAACCGCCGCGAACCATCGCCTCTTCACACCCGCTCAATCCGGAAATCGTAGCAACCAGCGTTCTTGTCCCGGACCTCGATGTAGTCGACGCCCGGCAGCCGCAGCAGGTCCTCCACCGCAGCGTCGTGCCCTCCTTCATCCGCAACCCGCTGGGCAACCAGCGTCTGCCCTTTGGCATAAGCGTCCAAAACCGCCGCATGCTTGCGAAGATCTTCCGGATACCCCGCATTTTCGGGGTACCGCTCGCACGCTTCGGCATGGATGAAGATCGGTCCCGGCAACGGAATTTGCTCGATGCCGGTGAATGGATCGTAGGTAAAAAGCGTCCGCTGTTCCGCTCCAACGTGAAACGCGTGCAAGCAGTGCCGGCAAGGACCATATCCCTTGGCCACCTCGGTATGCGCCGGATGCCCATAACGCGGCGCCTTCCCCGAATTACGCACCTCGTCCACCACCGCGCTAGGAATCGCCACAACCCGTATTGGTGTCATTGGTCCTCCCTCAATCGAACGGCAGCACTCAAATCGCTAGCCATCTCGATCGCCAGCATGAACGGAAATGCCGCCAGCCGATATCCGATTCCTGCATTCAAACTGCCGTTGTGGCGCCGCCTTCTAGAGGGCGGGGAATCAAAGCGCAAACCGAGCCACTCAAAAACGGGCGCACCCGCGCACCCAGAATCGCTTGCCTCCCCGTTGCCGAAGCGAAGTCACTTACTCCGCCCGCGCACAAACCGCAGATCCGAATTAAGCTTAAGCCTCTCCACACAGACGCCCAGCGAAGCGCAGCGGCACCTCAAAAGATGATCGAGCAGGGAAGTCAATCGGCGCGACCGTTCGATAGTCTCGGCGAGCTCTTTCATTTTCCGATGTGCCAGCTTCCGCCACCGCGGACCAACCGGCGCGTCATTCCGCAGCCCGCCGAGAAAGGCTTTTATTTCCCCAAGCGTAAATCCCATTTGACTGGCGAACCTGATCAGCAACACCCGATGAACAGCTTCGTCCGAATAACGCCGTTGCCCTCCAGCCCGCTCCGGCGCCGCGAGCAGCCCCAACCTTTCGTAGTACCGGATCGCCGAAGCATTCATCCCAGTCCGCCCAGCCAGTTCCCCAATCTTCATTTCTTCTCTCCCCACGTCTTCGTCAAAAACAATGCCTTGACTTAAACCTGACTTTAACTTTTAGCATTGCGAGGTGGCGGCAAGCAAATTCAAGAGAGGGAGCAATCCCATGACAAGGGAAGGAGTCTTCGCAGGAAGAATCAAACGAGTTACCGCAGCAGCCGCACTAATTCTACTAACCGTCAGCGCGTCAGCCCCGGCATTACCGCAGGACCAAGCGCCAGCCGCGCCGGCCATCACTCAGACGAAATTCTACTGCAACATGAAAGCCCTAACTCCAACCGGGCGCGCCCACCACCAGGAACTAACTGACAAAATAATCGCCGCCCGCACGGCAATCGTTGCATCCGAAGAAGGCTATGAATTCCAGTTCGCCCCAACGAACATCACCCTAGCCGAGCTAGCTGATTGGTCGGTTGCCGAATCCAGGTGCTGCCCATTTTTCGATTTTCACATCGACTTGGAGCGTGAAGGCACCCTGCTTTGCCTGCGATTGACGGGCCAGCAAGGGATTAAGCGTTTCATCCGAGAAGAATTCCAAGTGCCCGCGAAGTGAAGTTGAAAGCGATGGCAATCACGCAGCCCCGCGACTGGCCGCCCTCCACCGAACCAGCGCGACCACCGCCCAGATCGCCTCCACAACCCCGAACGGCCACGCCCCCTGCAGGAATCCATACGCCGATCCCAGCGCGCAAGACCCCGCAAAAGCCAGAATGTACCAGTGACTGCGCTTCTCCAGCGCGTACGAAACCAGCATCGCCGTCACTGCAATTAATCCAAAAATCGTCAGCGGCTTCAGTCCGATCGCCATCACTTCCGCGGATTCACCAGCGCCTGATACACCACCGAGTGGGTCAGCGCGTGGACGTTTGGCCGCTGGGGGCCGAGCATATGCTGGGTCATACCTACAAAAATTAAATCGTTAGCGGGATCCACCCAGAACCAGGTGTCCGCCGCTCCCTCCCAAAAAAAAGTGCCTTTGCCAACCGGTTCGTTGGCTTGCAGCGGGTCCGAATACACCGCGCAATCATAGGCCCACCCCGCGCCGGGCTGGGTTACCTCCGGTCCACTGGAGAAGTCCGCGATCATGAGATTGGGAGCGAGATGGTTGGCGGTCATGAGTTGCACCGTGGCCGGTGCCAGGACGCGCACGCCATCCAGCTCGCCGCCATTCAGCAACATCTGCGAGAAGCGTAGATAGTCCGGCGCGGTGGAAACCATGCCGCCGCCACCCGAAGGCATGGCGGGTTGCTGGTAGAAATCGCTGAGCGGTTTAGCGTCCGTCGGGTAAGGTACCAGCTGGCCTGCGTCGTTTCCCTGATACAGCGTGGCAAACCGGTTGCGCTTCTCGGCAGGCACGAAAAAGCCGGTGTCCTTCATGCCCAGCGGGCCGAGAATATGTTGCTGCTCGAAATCGGGCAGCGACTGGCCCGACAATTTTTCAATGATGTAGCCCTGAATATCCATCGCCACGCTGTAGACCCAGCGGCTGCCCGGCTGGTAGAGCAACGGGATCTTCACCAGCTTGTCGATCATTTCCTGCAGCGATTGCGATCGTAGAATCTTCGCGTCGCCGTACATCTTGTCGATTGTAGTCTTCCCAAAAATTCCGTACGTGAAGCCCGCGGTATGGGTCATCAGCTCTTGCATCGTCGGGGCATGGACGGGATCTTCCAGAATCATTTGCCCGTTCGAATCGTTGCCTTTGAAAACTTTCAATTGCGCGAACTCAGGAATGTATTTCGAGACCGGTTCTGCCGGATGCCATTTGCCCTCTTCGTACAGGATCATCATAGCCACGCCGGTGACCGGCTTGCTCATGGAGTAGATTCGGAAGATGGTGTCCTCGGTCATCGCAGCGCCGCTAGCGAGGTCCTTCTTACCGTAAGTGCGCTGCTCAACCACCTGGCCGTGGCGCGCCAAAAGAGTGACCACCCCAGCCAGCCGCTTCTGGTCCACCTCCTGCTGAATTACCGCATGCAGCCGCTCGAGCCGCTCGGACGAAAAGCCCAGCGCCTCCGGCGTGCTCGCGGCGGTCTCGGTCTTGCTCTTGCTGCTCGGCGACTGAGCCCGGATCGGACGCGCACCAACCACCAGCAGCACTCCTGCCAGCATCGACAGCGCAAAACGCGTGAACCCTGTATTTTTCATTGGCCTGAATCCTGTGTGATTTGCAGCCCTTATGACGTGTGCATCGTACCCGCCATCCACCGTGATCCACAATGGTTTACGCCGTTCTTACGAAGCGGAGCGAGAAACCGCAGCAGTTTTCGGTAAAGCAGTGGAAGTATTACTAGCAGTAGAAATCGAAATCAACTGCTCAAACGCTGGGCAAATCGCCTTGAAGTCGCAGTAGCGGCAAGCAAACCCAGGCCTGGCGCCAAATTCGCGCGCGCGAATCAAATCCGCCGTTTCCTGAATTCTTTCCTTGGCCTTTACCAGGTCCTTGGCCTCGCGCGTAGCACTTACCGCCTGGTTACTGAACAGGCTGTAGAGCGTCACTTGCTTCGCGGTCAGCTCCAGAAAATCCCGCGCGGCCAGCGCATAAATGCTGAGTTGCAGACTCTTCTTGGCGTCATCAGCCTTAGGCGGGCGCCCGCTCTTGTAGTCGATGATCTCCACTTCACCAGGCGCGAGCTTGTTGATCTGATCGATCCGCCCGGTCACCACCACGTTGTTCTCGAGATGCAGCTCGAACGATTTCTCCTGATGCAGCACGTGCGCCGGAGCCGCGATATACGATTTGCAGAACGCCTCCAGTTGCAGCAGCCCCTCGCGCCGATATTCCTCTTCCTGATAATCGTCCAGAAACCCCGCGCTGCGCCATTCGCGATTGTAAGAAATCGCGACTTCCTCGAAAGGAATTTCCCGGCGCCGGCGGCAGTTATCCACGAACTCCCGAATCGTCCGGTGCATCACCCTCCCAAACGTCATCGCCGCCCGCTGCGCTCCGCGAATCCCCCACACGTACTGAAATGAATATTTCTGCGGGCAAGTTTGATACGCTCCGATCGCCGAATCGCTGAGCTGCAACGGTTCCGGACGCGGCGGACGATACGCCTTGGCCCACAGCGCGATCCGCGAATACATTCGCGCATCGTCCGCCGCCAGTCCAAAAAGCTGCGCCTGCGCGGGCTTCGCAGGCTGCGGTCCGGCCGCTTGCTCCAGCGGAGGCAACACCACGTCCGGCGTCAGTTGCTGCGCGTCCTTAGCCTTGATTTTCGGGTCCATCAAAATATCTTCCAGGAAAATCGAAGGCTTCTTGCGCTTGGCGCTCACGAACGTCAGCGTCAGTTGCCGTCGCGCCCGGGTCAGGGCAACGTAAAACAGCCGGCGCTCTTCCTGAATCCGGAGATTATCTCCCTCCGGCACTTCCTCCTTCATCAACTCCCGCGGGAATTCAAACACCGGCCGTTGCGCGCGAGAAGGGAAGTCGCCCTCGCAAAGCGACATCACAAAAACGTACGGGAACTCCAACCCCTTCGCCGCATGCACCGTCATCAACTGCACACCGTCGTCGGTGGGCTCGCGTTCCAGGGTAATATCGCCGTTAGCCTCCGCGAAAAAATCGAGGTACTCCACAAAGTCGCGCAAATGTTTCGGGTTCGCCTTCTTCTCCCAGTTCTGCACGAACTCCACGAACCGCTCCAGATACAACCGGTCCGCGTCCGATTCCAGCGGCGCAATCTGCACGTTCTGGATCAGCTCGTCCAGCAGCGTCGCGGTCCCCGTCTGGTACCCGCGCTTGCCCATCTGCTGGTGAAACGCCACCAGCTCCGCGTATTTCGGCCCTGCGATAACGCCCCCGTCCGCCGCGGCGGATTCGGCAGCGGCCTTTTCCAGGGCGTCGTGAATCGTTTGCCCTCGTTCCTTGCCGGCCCGTTCGATCAGCCGGTGCAGATCGCGCGGTTGCAAGCCCCAGTACGGAATTCCCAGCACCCGCGCACACGAAACGTTATCCGCCGGATACGCGAACCACCGCAGGTACGCCACCAGGTCCCGCACCACCGTGCTCGACATGATCGAATACTTCCGAATCACAAACGGGATTCTCTGCCGCCGCAGCGTTTCCACCAGCCGGTCGCGATGATTGTGCTTGCGGTACAGCACCGCGTACGATTTCCAAGGCTGCCCGGCCACATGGGTACGCTCAATCTCCGACGCCACCCAATGCGCTTCCTTGTACGCGTCATCGAATTCCACGATCCGGATTTTCTTTCCCTCACCCTGATCGCTGGTCAGCCTCTTCCCCGAAAGTAGCGGCGCCTGCGGATTCATCTCGATCACTTGCGCCGCCACATTCAGAATCCGTTCCGTCGATCGGTAATTGCGCGTGAGCGAGACTAACGGCGCCGCATTTTCGCCGGCGATAGCTCCGATGACCGACTCCGCCGTCTTCACGTTCGCAAACCGCTCCAGAAAGATCGTGAAACTGCCGAACGACGCTCCACGAAAACGATAAATCGCCTGGTGGTGATCGCCCACCGCCACGATATTGCGATGCCCGCCCGCCAGCAGCCACAACAGCTCGATCTGGACGATGTTGGTATCCTGAAACTCATCCACCAACACGTACCGAAATCGCGCCCGCATCTTCTCCCGCAATTCCGGATCGGACTGCAGCCGCTGCACCGCCTGCAACAATTGCCCGCTAAACGTAATCTGGTTCGCGTCCCGCAGTAACCGCTCGCTCACCCGGTAGACGTGCGCCAATTCCTCTTGCCGCGCGATCTCTTCCGCCTCCGCCTCGCGTTGTTCATTCGTCAGCGTGACCAAGCGTTCCTGAAAACGCTTTTTTAATGTCTCAAGATAGTGCTGATAATCCTCCGCGGTAACCATCTCGTCCTGGCACCGCGCGAAGAAAGATATGAAGTCCCTTAGAAACTGCCCGGGCTCCGCCAACCGCCGAAAAAGGTTCAGCCCTAGCGACGCGATATTCCGGCGCAGCAAAATCCAGTAGTCCACATCATCAATCGCCCGCACGTCCGGATTCACTTCCCGCAGCACCTGCTCCATGCAGAACGAATGAAACGTCCCCAGCCACACCCCATCCGCGCGTTCCCCCAGCGCGGTCTTCAGCCGCGACTTCATCTCGCCCGCGGATTTATCGGTGAACGTAAGCCCCAGAATGCTCTCGCCAGAAAGCTCCGCGTTTGCTTCGAGCAGGCAGCGTATGCGCTCGACGATGACCCGAGTCTTGCCGGTCCCCGCGCCGGCCACCACGAGCAGCGGTCCATCGCCGTGCTCCACAGCAGCACGCTGTTCCGGATTCAGATCGATCTCGCTAGTATGAAAAGTTTGCGGAGTCATGCAGTCAACATTTCCATCCTACAGGTTTTTCAAGACGCGCAGCAATCCCATGCGCCATCTGGCCCGAAGCGGTTGCGGTCGCAGTTGCTGTGGCCGTCGCCGTTCGGCCACGACCACTCTGGTTGTGGCGAGTACCAAAACAAAAAGACTTCTCCCCACAAGAATATGATCACAATCTCTAAACCCGCGTTGTACTGCCGCCATTCTTAGCGGTTCACTCAAAATTTCAAAGGTTTGTCCCCTCAACCACGCAAAATTATTTCCGAACAGGCGCCCTCTCCGGCACAATCGCAGACGGCGAGCCATGTCCTACATCGTTTCTAAGGGGAGCAGCCATGGAAAAAGTAACCGGGATCGGAGGCGTCTTCTTCCGTTCGTGCGATCCGAAAGCCCTAGCCGACTGGTACCAAAAGAATCTCGGCGTGGCCGTGGTCCCGGATAACTACGATGATTCCCCGTGACAACAAAAAGCCGGCCCCACCGCCTACGCCCCATTCCCAGAAGACACCAATTACCTCGGCGACACCGGCAAGCGATGGATGATCAATTTCCGCGTCCCCAACCTCGCCGTCATGGCCGCACAGCTCCGCGCCGCCAACATTTCCGTGGAGTTCGATCCCCAGACCTATCCAAACGGCCGCTTCGCCCGGCTACACGATCCCGAAGGCAATCCCATCAAACTATGGGAACCAGCCGGCCGCGACGCCGCTTAGGTCCTGGGTCCGCCATCCTGAAATTCTTATTCCGGCCCGACTTGAAAATTCCTCTCTTCCGCAGGTGATTGCCGCATGCGCAGGCCCCTCGCTCCACTAGTCTCCCGTCTCTGAAGTCTCTTTATAGGTTTCGCTGTGCACAGGATCGGTCATCTGCTTGATTTTTAATCTCACTGCCGCTGCCTTTTTAGTGCCTTA
>Ga0182024_10001077_pt1 | contig 70785 bp, 72 predicted proteins | sample P32metaG_FD_120480 | JGI IMG/M metagenome (GOLD analysis project Ga0182024, IMG submission 120480) | Permafrost microbial communities from Stordalen Mire, Sweden - P3-2 metaG (Illumina Assembly) | ecosystem: Environmental > Terrestrial > Soil > Wetlands > Permafrost | place: Sweden: Stordalen...
AGAAGACTGCTTCAGGGGCCCACCGTCGGCCCCCAAAACTCCAGCCCACAGAAAAAAGAATCCCAGGGAAACTGATTCAGGCGACCTTCAGCCTGCTCGCACTTACTTTTTCAGCACCATCATCAGTGCGTGCGCCACGGTCAGGCTGGTTGATAACTTGTACACTCTTCCATATGACGAGACTTCTCTGGCTGTTGATCGCCCTGCCGCTGATGGCCGCCTCGCCCGAGCAAGATATCCGGCGCGTGCTGGACGATCAAGTAGCCGCCTGGAATCGCGGCGACATTCCCGGTTTCATGGAAGGATACGACAAATCCGAGGGGACCACTTTCGTCGGTTCAACCATCACGAAAGGGCACGCCGAGGTGCTGGCGAACTATCGGAAACGCTATCCGACGCCCGCGAAAATGGGAACGCTGCGATTTTCAGATCTCGAGATCCGGCCGCTCGGCGCCGATTACGCATCCGTGATCGGAAGGTTTCATCTGGATCGTTCCACCGAAGCGGGCGGCGAGGCATCCGGCATTTTCACTTTGCTGTTTCACAAGACCGGCCAGGGGTGGAAAGTGATTCTCGATCACACCAGTTAGTACATCTTGTCGCGCTGGATATTGCGCATCTCGTCGATGATGCGTTCAAAAATGCGCTTCAACGCTTCGGCGGTCAGCGGGCCATTATTATTGCTGGTCACGTTGTGGAACACCTGGTCCTCGCGCTTGGGCTCATAAATGGGCAGCGCCAGGTTCTGCTTGATGCGTCCAATCTCTTCGACGATACGCGTGCGTTCGTTCAAGAGCGCCAGGAGTTTTAGATCGACCGCGTCGATCAGCGTGCGGCATTCGCCGAGCCGTTGAATGCTCATGGGTTCTTCGATAGTAAACCACTCGAAAGCTCGCGGGCCAGAGCTTCCAGCTTCGTCTCCAGATCCGCGCCGGCCGCATTTTGCTCGATGACGCGCACGAAGGCGCTGCCGACCACAACAGCGTCTGCAATCGCGCCCACGGCACGGGCTTGATCGGCGGTAGAGATCCCGAATCCGACGGCTAAGGGAAGGTGGGTGACTCGCCGCATAGACTCAACCAGCGGCCCGACACCACCCGAAAGAGAAGCGCGCTCGCCGGTTACGCCGGTTCTCGAAATCAAATAGACGAAGCCGCTGGAATATTCGGCCACCAGGCGCATGCGCCGCTCGGTAGAGGTGGGGGCGGCGAGAAATACGGTATCCAGTCCGGAGTGCCGCATGGCGGCCATGTAAGGCTGGGCTTCCTCAACGCTCAAATCGGTGAGGAGGCAGCCGTCCACGCCATGCGCCACAGCGTCGCGCGCGAGCGCCGCCAAACCATAGCGCAGCACCGGATTCATATATGTGAATAGGAGCAGCGGAATTTCGGAATGCCTTCGGATTTCGGCGGCGATATCGAGCACTTTGGCGACGGTCGTACCGGCTCTCAGCGCTCGCTCCGAGCCCCGCTGGATCACCGGACCGTCGGCGATCGGATCGGAGAACGGCACACCCAGCTCGATCAGGTCCGCCCCACCGCGTTCGAGAGCCGCCACTAACGCGGGCGTGCGGGCGGGCGATGGATCACCGGCGGTGATGTAGGCGATCAGGGCCGGGCGATGCTCGGAACGCAGCTTTTCAAACAGCCGGCCGATTCTGGTCTGGCTCATCCAGCTCCTGGAGATTCTCGCGATAGATGTCGGTGTCTTTGTCGCCGCGGCCGGAAAGATTGACGATGAACAGCTCGTTCTTCGAACCGGGGGTGCGGCGCAGCGCTTCGGCCACCGCATGAGCAGATTCGAGCGCGGGAATTATCCCTTCTGTCCGCGCCAACGTTCGCGCTGCTTCGAGCGCCTGGGTATCGGTAACGGAGACGTACTCGGTCCGGCCCTGGTCACGGAGCCAGGCGTGCTCCGGACCCACCAGCGCGTAATCCAGGCCGGCCGAAACTGAGTGTGTAAGCGAGACTTGACCATCGGCGTCCTGAAGCAGATAACTGAATGCTCCGTGCAGGACGCCCGGCGATCCACCGGAGAATCGCGCGGCATGCAGCCCGAGTTCGGCGCCACGACCGCCCGCCTCGACGCCAATCAGGCGCACACCTTCGTCGCCGACAAACGGATGAAACATCCCGATGGCATTGCTGCCGCCGCCTACGCAGGCGAAGATCGAGTCCGGCAGACGATGCTCGCGCTCCAGAATCTGCCGGCGCGTCTCTTCGCCGATCACTCGATGGAAATCGCGAACCATCATCGGATAAGGATGCGCGCCCAGCGCCGAGCCAAGCAGATAGTGGGTACTCTGCACATTGGTTACCCAATCGCGCATCGCTTCGCTGATGGCATCCTTCAACGTCCGGCTGCCGGTAGCGACGCCCACGACTTTCGCGCCCAGCAGACGCATGCGGAAGACGTTGAGCCGCTGGCGGCGCATGTCTTCTTCGCCCATGTAGACGATGCATTCCAGGCCAAACAATGCGCAGACCGTGGCGGTGGCGACACCATGCTGTCCGGCGCCGGTTTCCGCGATGACGCGCTGCTTGCCCATGCGGCGCGCGAGCAACGCCTGGCCCAGGCAGTTGTTGATTTTGTGCGCGCCGGTATGCAACAGATCCTCGCGCTTGATATAGATCTTGGCGCCGCCGGAGTTTTCGCTTAGCCGTTTGGCGTAATACAGCGGCGTCGGCCGCCCGGCGTAGTTAGCGAGCAGGTCTTTGAGCTCGGCCTGAAATTCGGGATCGAGCCGGGCTTCGAGATATGCTTGCTCCAGTTGCTCGAGCGGCGCCATCAGGACCTCGGGCACGTAACGGCCGCCGTAGGGTCCAAAGTGGCCTTTGGAATCTGGTTGCGTCGCGCTCATGACCGGAGCGCCGCCTTCACGAACTCGCGCACTTTGTCGTGATCCTTCAGGCCGGGAGACTTTTCGAGGCGCGAGCACGCGTCCACGCCCCAGGGCTGCGATTGTTCGATGGCGCGGCGGACGTTGGCGGCATCGAGCCCGCCCGCGATGATGACGTGCTTGGAGAGTCCCTTGGTGCGCGACCAATCGAAGCTGGCGCCAGTGCCGCCGTAAAGGTCGTCGGAAGGCGTATCAACCAACACTGCTTCCGCGGTTTCATCGTTCATATGCACCGACAGCGATTCATTGGCCTGTATGGCGCGCCAGATACGCATGCCGCGCGCCTCCGATGTTCCGTACAACTGTGCGACATCGAGCCCGGCATCCAGAGCAATTCGTGCGATGGTCTCCGGAGTTTCGTTGACGAAGATACCGACCTTCCAGACAGTGGAGGGGATCTTGGCCGCGATCCTGGAGGCGCCGGTCGGCGAAATATAGCGAGGGCTTTCGCGATAGAAGTTGAAGCCGAGGGCGGAAGCGCCGGCCTCGACGGCGGCCAGAGCATCTTCACGGTTGGTGATTCCGCAGATTTTGACCATCATGACAACAGCGTCCGGAGAGCGTGCGCGGGGTCGCCGGACCTCATCAGGTGTTCGCCGACTAGAAATGAATTGTATCCCACGGCGCGAAGCTGTCGCACATCGGCAGCGGTATGTATGCCGCTTTCCGCGACTTTGATCACGCTACCAGGAATTCTATCGGCCAGCCGCAGCGACACGCCAAGATCGACCTGAAACGTACGGAGATCGCGATTGTTTACTCCGATGATGCGAGCGCCCGAGGCAATCGCCGGCTTGAGTTCGTCGTCGTCATGTACTTCCACCAGAGCGGACATGCCGTAGTGTTCGGCAAGCTCGCGGAGGTCGCGCATTTCGCGTTCGGAGAGGATGGCGGCGATCAGAAGAATAGCATCCGCTCCATGCGCCGCGGCTTGGTGGACATGGTAGGGGTGGATGGTGAAATCCTTGCGCAGAGCCGGGATCTGGACCGCAGAACGAGCGGATTCAAGATCGGACAAATTTCCCCGGAAATATTTCTCGTCGGTCAGCACCGATAAGGCGGCCGCTCCGCCTTGCTGATAAGCGCGCGCCAGAGCGGGAGGGTCGAATTCCTTAGCGAGAACGCCTTTGCTTGGCGAGGCGCGCTTGATTTCGGCGATTACTGCCGGCCCTTCGGTGCTGAGCGCGCTTGCAAAATTCCGGCGGCCCGCGATGGACTCCTCAGCGCGGAGCTCGATGCCGGGGACTCGCTCGGCGAGTTCCAGCTTCTTCTGCTCGACAATCTGGGCCAGGATGTCGGGAATTGCCTTTACCATGGTTGGGAAATTTTAATTGTAACTCGGGTTGGTGAGCCCAAAGGAGTTTATCCCTTGGCACAGTACATGATCGTACTGCCTAGGGCAGATCCTAGTGTGTTACCCGTGCTACCGTTGGTACGTCACTTATACATAGCTATCATGGAAACGTTCCGGTTGGGTAAGCCGCTCAATGTTGTCTCCCTTGACGCGGATGGGAAAGGCAAACTTGTCACACTGCCAGTGGGCGCGGAGATTACCGTCTGTGGCGCCTCGGCAATTCCGTCCTGCGTCGAGGTTCTGTGCGACGGATCGCGATATAACGCGTTCGAGCAGGACCTGCGCGCGCGCGCGGAAAAATCATCCGCTACATCGTCTTCCTAGTCGCTAAGCAGGCACTGGCCGGCTGCGTTGAATCCAGCGAAACACCTGCACTGCGCTTCCTACTGCGCATACCAGCATGAATCCGGCCATATACCAGGCGAATTGCTCCGAATTGATAATCCGAATGACCTGACGTCCCAGCCACAGAGCCAATAGGCCGAGCAGAGTGAATCGCACGGCGCGGGCGAAGAAAATCACCGCGAGCAGGCGCACCCGGGCGTACTGGAAAGCACTGGCCGCGGCTACTACCAGAGTGAAAGGAAAGGGCGGGGGCGCTAGACACGCAACTACCAAAACCAGTGCGGAACTCTTGGCCATCTTTGCCTTTAAGTATCCGAATCGCTTACGGCTCATCATTCGTTTCAGACCCTCCTGACCACCCTTCCGGCAGACGAGATCTAGAAGAAAGACTCCCAGAGTGGACCCGATGGACGCGGTGAGGACATACAAAGGTAGATGCTCACGATCTCTGGAAGTGAGGACAATCAGGAGGAAGTCGTTACCAAAGGGTAGGAACAAAAAAGAGGAGTCTAGAATGCCCAGCAGCAATGGACCGAAAGCGCCCAGATGGATGAAATAAACGAACATCTGGCGAAAGAAGGCGTGCACTTCTCGATTGTTGCAAGTATAGGTCCAGACGGTGCGGCCGGGCGAGCGACGCCTAGCCGAGTAGGCATCGGCACTCAAAAATTCCCAGATGGTGATGGAATACGTCCGGCTGGATGAAGAGCCGTCCGCGGCTTAGGAATCAAGAGGTCCCAGGCGTTAGCTGACCGGGCTCCACATGTCCACGTGCCATTTCCAATCGCCATCTTCCTGCTTCCACACAACCACGTATTTTACTTCCATGGGGGGCTCGCCAGCGGCGAACTCCAGTGTGGCGCGTCCGATTTCGAGACCAGCGTTGCCAAGCGGTTCGAAATCGATGGTTTGAAGCTTTACCGCGCTGAGCCCCATCGTGTTCATGGCGGTCTGCCAGAAGCTCTTGATGTTTTGGAGGCCCGAGATCATTTCCGCGCCGGGCGGCAATACACGTGCATCGTGCGTATAAACGCGATCCAATGCCTCGATATTTCGATGAGCGACCACTTCTTGTTCAAAGATCCTGTTTGCTTTTTGAACATCAGGCGCCAGGGTTGGATTCATTGGGTGGTGACCTCCTGGGCTATTCTACAACAGAATTTGACACTTCCGGCTCGGATTCGGTAAGCTGAAGTGACTGTAAGTCTTTAGCGGAGAAGGTCTGTCTTTATGAAAACCCAGTTTCCGTCCGAGCGCGAAATCGTGCGTCAATGGCACGTGGTGGACGCCGACGGACAAGTGCTCGGCCGGGTCGCGAGCAAAGTCGCGATGATGCTGATGGGCAAGCACAAGCCCACCTATACCACTTTTTTAGATACGGGCGATCACGTAATCATTATCAATGCCGAGAAGATCCGGTTAACCGGGCGGAAGGATGCGCAAAAGGTTTATCGCCGCCATTCGGGGTACCCGGGCGGGCTAAGCGAAATCGGCGCGGTCAAAATGCGCGCCACGCGCCCGACCAAGATGTTGGAACAAGCCATCGCGGGAATGCTGCCGAAAACCAAGCTCGGTAAGCAGATGTATCGCAAGTTGAAAGTTTACGCGGGCGACAAGCATCCTCATCAGGCTCAAAAGCCGGTGGGTATGACGGCAGTCTAGAGAAAGGGATTTGGAGTGGCAGCTACGTTAGTGCAATATTTAGGTACAGGCCGGCGGAAAACCTCGGTTGCGAGAATTTTTCTACGATCGGGAAAAGGTGAGATCACCGTCAACGGCCGGACTTTCGATAATTATTTTGCCAATCAATCATCGCGCGCGATGGTGCGCCAGCCGCTGCTGGCTACCGAAATGGCCGACAAGTTCGACATTATCATCCTGGCGAACGGAGGCGGGCCGACCGGACAGGCAGGTGCGGCGCGCCTGGGCATTGCGCGGGCTCTCATCGAATTCAATTCCGAACTGCGGCCAAAATTGAAGCAGCTCGGATTACTGACTCGCGACCCCCGCGCCCATGAGCGCAAGAAGTACGGACAGAAGGGCGCGCGCAAGCGGTTCCAGTTCTCGAAACGGTAGTTCAGGCGTCGAGAAGAGTCTCGACGACACACGCAAGGTGCGTGCGCCACATAGTGCGTGCGCCACATTAGAAGCGGCCGGTTTTTAACCGGCGCACACAAATTCCGCTTTGGGCCGTGTGCGCTGCCTACGACCGGGCGAAACAATCAACCCTGAAAAAGAAGGAGGCATTTTTGCCGTCAATTTCAATGAAGGAACTGCTCGAAGCAGGCGTTCATTTCGGGCACCAGACCAAGCGCTGGAATCCAAAGATGAAGGAATACATCTTTGGCGAACGCAACGGAATCTACATCATCGATCTGCAGAAGACCTTGAAGCTTTTCAAGGACGCCATGCGGTACGTGGCTGAGATGGCCGCGCAAGGTAAGACCGTCTTATTTGTCGGAACCAAGCGGCAGGCGCAGGAAGCAATTTCCGAAGAAGCCGTGCGCTGCAGCCAATATTACGTGAATCAACGCTGGTTGGGCGGCCTGCTTACGAACATGCTGACCGTGCAGCGATCGATCAAGCGTCTCAAGGAATTGGATGTCATGGCAGCCGAGGGCGGCGGCTATGAAGGGCGCGCCAAGAAGGAAGCCAGCCGCTTGGAACGCGAGCGTAAACATCTGCAGCAGAACCTGGCCGGCATCAAGGAAATGAACGGCCTGCCGGATGTGCTGTTTGTGGTGGATTCCAACAAGGAAGCCATTGCGGTGAAGGAAGCACGCCGGTTGGGAATCCCGGTGGTGGCGGTGGTGGACACAAATTGCGATCCGGATGAAGTGGACCACGTGATTCCGGGCAACGACGATGCGTTGAGAGCGATCCGCCTTTTCACGACCAAGATAGCCGACGCGGTGATCGAAGGCCGGGCGCTGGCGACCGAACAGGATTTCGCCGCCGAAAAAATCGTCACCGACGAAACGCCGGCCGAAGAGATCCCCGAATATACGCAGTTCGATCCGCAGCAATTGGATCAGCTCATGTCGGAAGGTCTGTCCGACGAGGATCTGCCGTCCATGTCGCTGCCTCGCAAGGGGCCTGGATCGGAAGCTCCGGAAACGGAAACCCCCGAAGAAGTCGGCAAGTCGCATAAGGGCGAATAATGTCCGCGCCGGCGCTGGCTGGTAGAAAAAGAAAAGAGAAACTTGAAAACAGAAACTGGAACTATGGAGATTAGCGCCAAGTTAGTGAAAGAGCTCCGCGACCGGACCGGCGCGGGCATGATGGAGTGCAAGAAAGCCCTGGTCGAAGCCAATGGCAACCTGGCGGAAGCGGAAATTATTCTGCGGAAACACGGAATCGCTTCGGCATCGAAGAAGGCCACGCGCAGCACGCGGCAAGGCACAGTCGGCAGTTATATCCATCCCGGCTCGCAGTTGGGCGTGTTGGTGGAAGTGAATTGCGAATCCGATTTTGTCGCCAGGACTGACGACTTCCAAAATCTAGTGAAGGATCTGGCCATGCAGGTGGCGGCCGCGGACCCCCAGTTCATCCGCAAGGAAGACGTGACGGCCGAGGTGATGGATAAAGAGCGCGACATCCAGCGCGGGCGGGCCTTGCAGGAAGGCAAGCCCGAAAAAATGGTGGACAAGATCGTAGAAGGGCGGATGAGCAAATTCTACGAAGAGATCTGCCTGTACGAGCAGCCCTTCATCCGGGATAACGCCACCAGTGTAGGCGATCTGATCAAATCGGCGATTGCAAAACTTGGCGAAAATATTTCGGTCTCGCGCTTTGTCCGCTTCAAAGTGGGCGAGGCGGCGCTGATCGAGGAAACAGCGGAGACGTCGGCGCCACAAGGTTAATGTGGCGCACGCACTCGCAGGTCGGAGACCTGCGCCACTTGAACATTGTGAGCCCTTTGATGTGTTTTCGTGCCCAAATACCAGCGCATCGTTCTCAAACTCAGCGGCGAGGCGCTCGCCGGCGGCGGAGCATTCGGAATCGATCCGGAGCGCGTCAAAAGCCTCGCGGCGGAAATCGGCGAAGTAGCCAAGACGGGCTTACAAATCGGACTGGTGGTGGGAGGCGGCAACTTCTTTCGCGGTGTCGCCGCGGCTGCCATGAACATGGATCGCGTGGCGGCCGACCATATGGGGATGCTGGCCACGGTCATCAACGCGATCGCTCTTCAGGACGCGCTTGAGAAGACGGGCGTTCCGACGCGCGTCATGACCGCCATCCAGATGCACCAGGTGGCCGAACCCTACATTCGCCGGCGGGCCATCCGCCATCTGGAAAAAGGGCGAGCGGTTATCTTCGCGGCTGGGACCTCGAATCCCTATTTTTCGACCGACACCGCGGCCACTTTACGAGCCCTCGAAATCCACGCCGATGTGATCGCCAAGGGCACCCGCGTGGCGGGAGTATACGACAAAGATCCGCTGCGCCACTCCGACGCGGTGTTGTACCGGGAAGTGACTTATCATGAAGTGTTGGCCAAGGCCCTGGCGGTGATGGACGCCTCCGCGGTGGCCATGTGCCGCGATAACCGGCTGCCGATCATGGTCTTCAATTTAAACGAGTTCGGAAATATAATGCGTATGTCGATGGGCGAACCCATTGGAACTCTCATTCACTAAGTCGAACTTATGAAAAACGAACCGCAAGCAACTCAAGCCGCTATCACTTTCAAGAGCGTGAAAGAGATTGAAGCGAACGCCAAGACCCGAATGGAAAAGGCTCTGGCCGATCTCCAGCATGACATGGCCGGAGTTCGAACCGGCCGCGCTTCCGTCAATCTGCTGGACAACGTGCGCGCCGATTATTACGGAACGCCGACGCCTTTGAATCAAATGGCGACGCTGCACGTTCCGGAGCCGGCGCTGATCACGGTACAGCCTTGGGATGTTTCGCAGATCGGGGTGATCGAGAAGGCCATCCGCTCGGCCGATCTCGGACTAAATCCCGGTAACGACGGCAAGATTATTCGCGTGCCCATTCCGCCGCTCACCGAAGAGCGCCGCAAAGATCTGGTCAAAAAGCTTCATCATATCGCCGAAGATCATCGGGTGGCGATGCGGAATGTACGGCGGGATGCGAACGAAAACGTGAAGAAGCTGCTCAAGGACAAGGTCGTCAGCGAAGACGAAGACCGGCGGGCGCACGAAGAGATCCAGAAGCTCACCGATGCGAGCATCCAAAAGCTGGATCAGGCGTCCAAGGCCAAAGAGAAAGAGATAATGGAGCTTAAGTAGGGCCGCCGGTAGGATCGAGTTACAATCCTATCGATGACCTATCCACGCAGGCTCGCACGCCGGATGGCGGTGGCCGCCCTGTTCGCGCTTCCGATTTCGCTCGTGGCCGCCCCAGGCCGGCCGATTTCCGAGACCGATCTTTTCTCCTTCCAGTGGATCGCGAATCCCCGGATTTCCCCGGATGGATCGCAGATCGTCTATGTGCACGTCGCGGTGAATTCCAAGCACGACGGCTACGACACAGCTCTGTGGATGATCCCATCCGGCGGCGGCGCGGCGAGGCAATTGACCAACGGACCGCGCGATTCGTCGCCGCAATGGTCGCCGGACGGCAAGCTGCTGGCCTTCGCGCGATCGCCGGAGAAAGACGGCAAGGTGCAGCCTCCGCAAATCTATCTGCTGGCCATGCAAGGCGGCGAGGCCCGTCCGCTTACCGAAACGCCGAAGGGAGCTAGCGGACCGGTCTGGTCACCCGACGGCCATACCATCGCGTTTTCATCCAATACCCTTCCAACGGACTTCGACAAGAAAAAAGAGGACGAAGAGAAAAGCGACGTGCGCGTGATCACCAAGGCGGTCTATCGTATGAATGGCGCCGGCTACCTGGAGGATCGGCCCAATCATATCTGGACCATCGAAGTTCCCAAGGTTCCCGGCGATGCGCAGAAGGCCAAGCAGATTACATCGGGCAAGTTCAGCGAGGGCGATTTGGTGTGGTCGCGCGACAGCTCGCGGATTTACTTCACCTCGCGGCGGGTTGCTGAATCCTACTATGAAACGCCGCACACCGATTTGTATGTGGTGCCGGCCAACGGCGGAGACATCCAGAAAGTCGCCGGCCTGGAAGGCTCAATTCAACAAATGGCGCTGAGTCCGGATGGAACAAGGATGGCATTCGCCGGAGAGATCGCGATCGGTAAAGATGGAGTGGAACGATCCTACAGCCAGCCGGATCTGTTCATTACCTCGCTCCAACCCGGATCGACTCCCAAGAATCTCACCGCAAATTACGACAACGATATCGGCGGCGGAATCGGTGGCGATCAGGGTCCCCCGCGGGGTGGTGCGCCATCCCAGCCTTTCTGGAGCAAAGACGGAAGGTACATCTATATCGTCGCGGCGGAAGAGGGCCAGGCGAATCTCAAGCGCATCGACGCCGAAACCGGAAAGGTCGAGCCCCTCACGACGGGCGATCACGACCTGTTTGCTTACAACGCGACGCCGGATGGCTCCAAGGCCGCGGTGCTCATTTCCACGCCGACCAATATCGGCGACATGTACGTGGTCGACGTCGCGTCGCACGAAATGCGCCGGCTTACCAAGCTCAACGAAGAGCTATTTTCAAAGATCAACCTAACCGAGCCGGCCATGGTCTGGTACAAGAGTTTCGACGGGAAACGCATCCAGGCGTGGGTGCAGCGCCCACCCGATTTTCAGGAAGGCAAGAAATATCCGCTCATTCTTAATATTCATGGCGGACCGCACGCCGCCTACGGCTATACTTTCGATCATGAGATCCAGTGGATGGCGGCTAAGGGTTACGTGGTGCTGTATCCGAATCCGCGCGGCAGCACAACCTATGGCCAGGATTTCGGAAATGTGATCCAGTTTCATTACCCCGGCGACGACTTCAAGGATCTGATGGCCGGCGTAGACGATTTGATTGCGCGCGGCTGGTTGGATCCGGAAAAACTTGGAGTCACGGGCGGCAGCGGTGGCGGACTGTTAACGAATTGGGTGATCGGCCACACGCAGCGCTTCAAGGCCGCCGTCGCGCAGCGCGATATAGCCGATTGGTCGGATTTCTGGTATACGGCCGATTTTACGCTCTTCACTCCCAGCTGGTTCCGCGGCGCGCCCTGGGAACAGGAGGCCGATTTCAAGGAGCGCTCTCCCATCACTTACATAACCAAGATCACGACTCCGCTGATGCTGATCGAAGGCGAGGCCGATTACCGCACCCCACCCGCTGCCGGCGGCGAGCAGATGTTCCGCGCGCTGAAATATCGCAAGATCCCGACCGTCATGGTGCGCTTCCCCGGCGAATCGCACGAGCTTTCGCGATCGGGCAATCCCAAGCATCGCGTGGAACGGTTGGAGCACATCGTGGCCTGGTTCGACAAATATCTACAGGGCCAGGAAATTCACACTTACGACGTGCAGTAGCGTAGGTGCGCCGGCCATGCATCGAAACCGGACAGCGTGTAACGAAAACGGACAGTGTAATTATCGCGCGTAGGCGCAAGTGGTCTCGATAATCGGGAAACGGCCCTTTGCCCGCAACTGTATAAATGGAATGGCAATTGCACTGACAAGCCGCTACCGGCTTCGCCAAACAGGACTATAAAGAAATGATCTACTCCAGAACTCTTACTACATTCCTTGTCCCAATTCTGGCCTTTTCGGCTGCCGCTCAAACGTCGGAGATCTCTATAAAGACGCCCAAGCCTCCTCCAGTGATCGGGCCGCTGCTCAAGCCCTTTCATTTGGAGCGCCGCATCGTTGCTCCAGCCAATCTCTCGAACTCGCCGCGGTTAGCTTCGCTGGTGCGCGCCGGGAATCTGTATCTTTCGGCGCAGGACGTGATCGCTCTCGCGCTGGAAAACAATCTCGATATCGCCGTTCAGCGTTACGCGCCGTTTCTATCGAGGGAAGTCCTGCGGCGCACCGAGAGCGGTCAGTTTCTCCGAAACGTTTCCCAGACGATCAGTCCTGGACCGCAAAGCGTCAGTTTGGCCGGAGTAACCTCCAGCACGGTCGGTCTGCCGGACACCGGATCGGGTGTAAGTTCCGGCGGTGGGCTGGTCATTTCCATCGGCACTACGCCGCCCACATTGGACCCGATTCTTTTTGCGAATGCGAATTTTCAGCATCAAACCATTCCCCTCAGCAATCTCTTTCTGGCTGGAGTTCCTGCCCAGGTGAATAACACCCGCGCGTTCCAATTCGGTTATTTTCAGCAGTTCATCACCGGAACTCAGGCCCAATTTACATATGGAAGCACAAGATGGAACGTCAACAGTCCTGACTACGACATCAACCCTTTCACCCAGGCTTATCTGGACTTTTTCATACAGCAGCCTCTGCTGCAAGGCTTTGGCATCGCCTCGAATAATCGCTATATCCGCGTCGCGAAAAACAACATGAAGGTGAGCGATCTCCAGTTGAAACGGCAGGTAATCACCACCGTCTCCGCCGTTTTGAATCTGTACTGGGATTTAGTAAGCTTCAACGACGATTTGGCCATCCGTGAGCAGGCCGTGGCCACTGCGCAAAAGCTGCTCGAAGACAACCAACATCAGGTCGAACTCGGAACTCTCCCAAGAATCGAAGTCACGCGCGCGCAGGCGGAGGTCTCGTCAACCAGGGAAAATTTGTTGATCGCGCAAACCAACGTTTCGCAGCAGGAGATCGTGCTGAAAAATGCTCTAAGCCGGAATGGCGTAGCCAGCGCGGATCTGGACGAGGTCCAGGTCGTTACCCTCGACAAGATCGTCGTGCCGGAGAAAGAGGACTTGAAGCCGACTCCGGATCTGATCGACCAGGCTCTCCGAACGCGCACCGAGCTGGAACAGGCGCGCATAAATCTGGATAGCTACAAGATCAACCTGGCTGGGACGAAGAACGGCTTACTGCCGACTCTAAGTGCCTTCGCTGAACTCACCAATAATGGCTTATCCGGAGACCCAAATGCTTTGAGTCCTGGTGTCATTCCCCCGCAATATTCTGTCGGTGGGTACGGAAACCTTCTCAGCCAGATTATCCAGCGGCATTTTCCAAATTACTCGGCTGGGTTTTCGCTGAATATTCCCTTCCGCAACCGGCAGCCGCAGGCCGACTATGTGGCGGACCTGCTCGCAGTGCGTCAAAACGAGCTGCTGCTTCAGAAAGCGATAAATCAAGTTCGTGTCGACGTCAAGAACGCCGTGATCGGGCTGCAGCAGGCCCGCGCCCGATACGAGACTGCGGTTGCAACCCGAACGCTCGCACAGCAGACTTTGGAAGCCGAGCAGAACCGGTTTAAGTTCGGCGAGTCCACCATCGCGCAGGTCGTGCAAAGCCAGCGCGATCTGGCCAACAATCAAGAAGCTGAAATTCAGGCTATGGCGAATTATACCCACGCCAAGATTGCATTCGACGACGCAGTCGGGCAGTCGCTGGAGGTGAACAACATCTCGATGGCCGAGGCTGCAGCCGGACGTGTCGCGCGCGAATCTACCATACCGGAACAGATTCCAGCGAGGAAGCAGTGAGGAATCAAATGAGAAACACTCAAAGAGGTTTGGCGATCGTTGCGGCTGGAAGCTGCCTGGCCTCGCAGTTGATGGCCCAAGGCCCCCAGCAAAGGGTGGAACCGCCTCACGCCCCCATCTTCATACGATCGTACGAAGGAGGCCGGCTAGCACCGCTCGAAATCAAGAACTCGGACCGGCTGCGGAGCATGATTCGAGCGGGTAAGCTCTATCTCACAGTGCAAGATGCTATCGCCGTGGCTATAGAAAACAATCTGGATTTGGAAGTCGACCGATACGGTCCGCTGGAGGCCGAATGGAATTTGAAGCGCCAACAGGCCGGTGGCCCTCTCAAGGGCGTGACGAACGGCAATTCGCTTTCTAATCAGGCTGCCAGCGGACAAGGCGTGGTCGGCAGCGAAGTGGCTGCGGGGCTAGCCAGCAATAGCGGTGGAAGCGGTGGATCAGGCACCGGCGGAGTCGTTCAGCAGATCGGGCCCATCACACCGAATCTCGATCCGGTTTTTCAGAACGCGACTTCCTTTCAACACATCACCACGCCGCAGCCGAACGCCACGGTAAGCCAGGTGCCCACGCTGATCGATTCCCGGCATATTATCAATTCGTTCGTCCAGCAAGGCCTGATCACGGGCGGGTTTGTGCAAATCACCGCCAACGAATCCTATCTCAAAGAGAACGCCCCCACCAACAATCTCAATCCTGGGGTTGCGCCGGTGGTTCAGATTACTGTCCGTCACTCGCTTCTGCAAGGCTTCGGGGAAGCGGTCAACAGAAGATTCATTACGGTCGCGGAAAAGCAGGTAGGGGCGTCGCGCGAGACGTTTCGTTCTCAGTTACTGAATCTTGTTGCAAGCGTTCTGAGCCTCTACTGGGACTTAGTGGCCGACGACGATGACTTGAAAGTACGGCAACGCGCCCTGGAGGCGGCGGAAAAGTTCCAGGAAGATACGAAGAAGCAAATCGAACTGGGCGCCATTGCCAGGGTCGAACTGCTGCGATCGGAGGCCGACTACTCCACCCGGCGGCAGGAGCTTGAGATTTCTCAAGCGACGGTGCGCCAACAGGAGAATCTGCTGAAAGCCGCCATCAGCAAGGTTGGGCTGGAAGACCCGCTAATCGATGCGGTGGATATCGTTCCGATCGACCACGTTGTAGTTCCTGAGCAGGAGGATCTGCCTGGCTTGCGCGCTCTTCTGGCGCGGGCACTCGCGAAGCGCCCGGACGTCAAACTTGCCAAGATCGCCGACGAGACTGGAGAAATCCTGGCGCTCGGAACGATCAACACGCTGCTGCCCAGCTTGCAGGGCGTTGTTGCGACTTGGGACGCCGGGCAAGCCGGGGTTCCCGTCCCCGGCAATCCTCCCGATGCCAAATTTGTGGGCGGTCTTGGCACCGCATTGGGCCAGGTTTTTCGCCACGATTACGCTAGCGAGCGTGCCGGTTTCAGTTTCAATATTCCGATTGAGAACCGGCAGGCTCAGGCCGACTACGGGATAGATCAGCTGCAATTGCGGCAAGGGGATCTGATCGAACGCAGAAATATGAATGCCATCTTAGTGGCTATCTCTAACCAGGTGATCGCGCTGCGGCAGGCTCGCGCGAGATATTCGCAGGCTGCCGATACACGGGCTCTGCAGGAGCAATTGCTCGAAAAAGAGCAGCAGAATTTCAATTTCGGCGGCGCAACCATCACGGAAGTGGTGGCCGCAAGGACGACTCTGTTGGCCGCGCAGCTCTCCGAGGTCGAAGCGCTCGCCGCTTATGGCAGGGCGCGCGTGGCGCTCGACCAGACGCTGGGCGAGACTTTGGACGTGAATCACATTTCAATCGGCGAAGCGCTGAACGGGCGAGGCTCCCCGTAGCGCACGCACTCTTTACTCCTGCGTGCCGCGTTCACACTTTTTGTGAACGCCCTACCAAATCTTGCACGGCTTCGGTCGAACCATCGGCTGGCCCACCCGGCAGGCGAACGCCTGGCCGAATTCGGGCATGTTGGAAACCACGCCGTTCACGCGATATTCGAGCGGCGAATGTGGATTGGTGATGGCATCCATGCGTTTGGTTTCGGGCCTTTCGTCGCCGCAGGCCCACTGCGCCATGCCGATGAAGAAGCGCTGATCCGGCGTGAAGCCGTCCATTGGCTGCAAATCCTGTCCTTTGGTTGCGCTCTTCCATGCCAGATACGCAAGGAACGTTCCGCCCAGGTCCGCCACGTCCTCGCCCAGGGTCAGCTTGCCGTTGATCTTGATGTCGTCCACGATGGTGTACGACGAATATTGCTCTGAAACGCAGTCGGCCCGCTGCTGAAATTCCTGGGCATCGCTCTTGGTCCACCAGTCCTTCAAATTACCCTTGGCGTCGAACTGGCGGCCTTCGTCATCGAAGCCATGCGTCAGCTCATGTCCGATGGTGGCGCCGGTGTCGCCGAAGTTCGGCGCATCGTCCATCTTGGGGTCGAACAGCGGCGGCTGCAGGACGCCGGCCGGGAAATTGATGTCGTTCATTTGCGGATCGTAGTAAGCGTTCACGGTGGGCGGCGTCATATCCCACTCGGTCCTGTCCACCGGCTTCCCGATCTTCGCGAGTTCGCGGCGCGATTCGAAAGCAGTGGCGCGTTCGACGTTGCCGTAGTAGTCCTCACGCCCGATCTTGATGGAGCTATAGTCGCGCCATTTGTCGGGATAGCCGATCTTGTTGACGATGCCGTGCAGTTTCTCGAGCGCCCGCTGCTTGGTCGCGTCGCCCATCCAGGGCAATTGGCGGATCTCGCTCTCCATGGCCGCTTCGATGCCCTTGGTCATGACCAGCGCCCGCTGTTTCGTGTCGGGTCCGAAGGTTTTCTGGACGAACACTTGGCCCAAAGCCTCGCCCAGGTCGGCGTCTACGCGTCGCACACAGCGCTTCCAGCGCGGCGGCATTTCTTCCAGGCCTTGCAGATACTTGTTATAGAAATCGAAATTGGCCATGACGAAAGGCGATGAAAGATAAGACGCTTTTGCATGCACTAGATGCCAGCGGAGATAGGTCTTCCAATCCGCGAGGCTTCGGGATTGGAGCAGCGTCTGGAGTTGCTTGTAGAATGCCGGTTCGGTGACGTTGATAGTGGAAGTGTCCGGCACGTTGGAGACCTTAAAATACACCGGCCACTGAAAGGCGGGAGTGAGGGCCTGCAACTGAGCGCGCGTCATTTTGTGGAACTGCTTGTAGGGGTCGCGCTTCTCGACGCGGGTCAAAGACGCCTTGGCCAAAGCGGTCTCCATTTCCATCACTGTCTGGGCATGAGTCTTCGCGATTTGTGGATCTTCACCCAGCAGCTCAAACATTTTCTGCATGTGCTGGACGTATTTGTCTCTGGTCTCCTGCGATTTGGGGTCGGTTTTGACATAGTAGTCGCGATCCGGCAGGCCCAGCCCTCCGGCCGTCGCAAATGCGATGACTCGAGAGGAGTCGGCATAATCCTGATTGGAGCCGAAGCCAAACACCATGTGGCTGCCTGAAATATTGAGATGTTCGCGGCCCAGAAACGCGGGAAGATCGCGGATGGACTTCAGCACGGCGATCTCATCCAGTCCCGGCTGGAGGGGCGCGGCGCCGGCCTTTTCAACCGCAGCCTCATCCATGCAGGCGTAAAAGAAATCGCCGATCTCGGTTTCGACAAGATTGCGGCTGGCGGCCGGTTTAGAGGCTTGTTCCAGGATACCCCACAGGAAACGCTGGTTGTCTTCCTCGAGTTTGGAGTATACATCCCAGCGGGCTTGGTCAGGCGGGATCGGGTTCTTCTTGAGCCATGAGCCACAGGAATACCGGAAAAAATCGGTGCAGGGATCGGCCGAGCGGTCCATGGAAGAGACGTCCAGGCTGGGACTATAAGGCAGCGCGAAGAGCGGCGTATCTTTGGTCTGGGCCAACACGGTAGTCTGCGCCAACAGGGCTTGGGCGCATATCGCAGCAGTGCAGACGAAAAGCAGGCATGAGTGTCTCACACTGCTATGCTACTGCACCGGGATGGTAGCCCCCGATTGCGTCTGAAATCCGCCGATCGTGATTGTAACTGGGACCTCCCCAGCGGGCGTTGATGCCGGTATCCGCACGTTGAATTGATACAGGCCGCTGATGGCCCCTGGAACAAGCCCCGCATAGAATACGTCCGAGGGCGACAAGGTCACGCTGCCAATTGTCACGGTGATGGGATTGGTCAGGCTGGCGATTCCGGCATCCAGCTGACCAGCCGGAACCGACGGGCTCGTGTCTCCAAATCCGGTGCCAAAAAGAGAAATGATTTGACCGGGTTGTGCGGCCGTCGCGCCTTCGACCACCGATGGATCTGCGATGATGTCGCCGGTGCCGGCCACTTCCGCGGCGATGTCGGTGGAAGTTCCGAACAGAAAGAAGGCCGGCGCGAAGGCCTGCAGCCCGTTGAGGGTGGCCACGTCGCTCTCCAGTTGATTAGGTTTCCCCGGGTTGATAATCACCGTCAGCAGCACCGGGCCGGCGCCGGAGAACGTCGGCATCTGCGCGTTAATCTGATCGGTTTGAACGTAAGAGATCGGCAAAAGCACTGGCTGAGGCACACCCGGGCCGGTAACCTGTATGGAAACGCAACTGAGTATCGTGGGGAACGAGTTATTGGTGATATCGCCCAGGCCAACGCTGCGCGTGCGGCTGGCCTCTTGGAATCCCAATCCCTTAATCGCCACCATGGCGTTGGAGGAAAAGGCCGGCTGAAAAGATCCGGCATTGATAGCCGTGGTTAGAGTCGGCTGTTTGGTGATTGAGCAACCGCCCGTGGCCGAGATGATTCTAGTCAGCGTATACACGCGGTCACCGGCCGCCGTGCCGTCGCCATTCGCGGCAACCGCGGATACATAGACTTGTAGGTCGCCGATCTCGCTTTCGGGCGGAGACCACATTACGTCGAACTCGAAGCCCGCTCCTGTCGCGGTGCGCGGCGCGTTCAGGTGCTCTGAGAATTCCGTCAGCGCGTTGCAGGGAGGCGCGGATCCAAATTGAGACCCATCGTTGCAGACCACCTGCACATTAGTGCCAGCCGGAGAGAAGTCGCCGGCCGACTGCGTTTGGTTGCTCACCGAACGGATGGTGAGCTGAAAGCCCCACACCTGAGCTTGAGGATGCTCGACGACAATGCGGATGAGCTGCTGGACGCCGGGGTTGTAGCTGGTAATGTTGGCCGTCACCGAGCCGGTTGTATCGCTGTTGGCGGGGCCATAAGTGCTGTGGCAAGTACTGCAATCCTGGCCGTTATGATCGGTGGGCGCTCCGGTGTAGCCGATGCTGGGCGTCGCGCTTTCCGCCAGTAGTGCCACGGGAGCAGCTAAGAGCAGGCTGACAAGAAGTTTTCGGCTCATGCGGGTGAGACTACCGCAGTCGAAAAAAGTTACAGACGTGAGTAACCGGTTATTTACCCCAGGTCCAAATACGATAAGGCTTTTCGGGTGGCCGTGCTCAAAGGAAATTCGTGCAGCTTGTCCTTTGCGAGCCACTGAAACTTCGCCGGTGCGCGTAGCAGCGATGCCCTGAAAACATCGTAGGAGAAATTTGTATTAACGATGGTGTGGCGAAATCGGCCAATTCTAGTTTCCATTCGAGCCAGCGGCAGTTGCGCGGGCTCGGGCAACTCCCAGAAACCCGCCAGCCTGCGGCTTTCGGCCGGCTTCTTCCAGGCTAGGATTTTGCCTGCCTTCTCGATCACCAGAAGTTGCACCTCTACGTTAATTAACCTGGGACGCGCCGATTTTAATGGAAGCTCATTCTGCCGGCCCGATTCCCGCGCTCGGCAATCGCTGGCTAAAGGACATAAAAGGCATTGCGGCTGCTTGGGCAGGCACACGGTGGCTCCCAGTTCCATCAGGCCCTGATTGAATTCGCCCGGGTGACGCGGATCGATCGCAGAATCCGCGATGGCGCGAAGCCGTGCTCGTACCACCGTCGAATCGACGTTCCCGCTCTCCCCGGTCAGGCGGCTCAGGACGCGGATCACATTTCCATCCAAGACTGCATAAGGCAGGTCAAATGCAATACTCGCGATGGCCGCGGCCGTATAATCTCCGACACCAGGCAAAGACCTTATCGTGGGGTAATCCTTCGGAAATTCTCCGAGTTGTACGATCTTGTTGGCAGCTTTTTGCAGGTTCCGAGCCCGCGAATAGTAACCCAGTCCCGCCCACGCGGCCAGCAGGTCGTGCTCCTGGGCGGATTGAAGAGCTTCGATATCCGGAAAACGATCGACGAAACGGTGGTAATACGGAATAACAGCCGCGACTCGGGTCTGCTGCAGCATGATCTCGGAGATCCAGATGCGATAGGGGTCGCCTGTACTCCTCCAGGGCAAATCGCGCTTATTCTTCCGATACCAGTTCAGAATGCGGCGGCGAATGGAACGGCACAAAGCCAGTGGCAGTGTTTCCACGATCTTAAATTTTGAACGACTCCAACGGCTCCGGTACGAAAAGATCGCGCGGAGTGGCATGTTGCACTCCATTATCGTACGCTGAGGAAATCGGTATTTGAGTGTACTGTCCCTAATTTTTGGGTACCCACGCCCCAGCGGACCGCCCTTAAGCGTTGAATGGAGCCCAGAACGTCGTGCAGCTGCGAAGAGAGCGAATGATGTCCTGCGGATCGAGCGGCGTGATGCAGGTCTGGTTCAAGCGCGTGTAGATCTCGTGGATGATTTCGTCACCACGTTGCTCCAGCGTTTTGATCTTGGCCGCTGAGCTAGCCAGCGATGAGTTGCCAGCCTGCACGCCTTCCCAGCGGCGAACTAGCGCTCGTGACGCTGGAAAAGCTTCATAGTTTGTTGGAGTTAGGTGAAAGCAACATCCCTGGATAAGTGTAACAAAGCGTTCATGCTTTCTGGCCCGCTTGGGTTGCCGGTCTCGTGCTATATTGCGGGGCGTATAGGCTTGGGATGAGGGCATGAGAACGCAGATCGTTGGCAGGTTTCTGTGGAGCGCTTCTCTGCTGATTGTCATCTCGTTGCTGGCGCTGGATGCGTATGTCGCGCAGCAGGATTCCGCCCTGCTCTATCCGGTGCTGGAGGCTTCCTTACTGATCTTGGTTCTGGCAGCGGGGCTTGCGTGGCTTTTCAGGCGAGCGTTCGTGCGCCGGGCCGAACAGTTGCGCAATTACACCGAGCGGCTGCTAGAGCCCGAGGTTTTAGATTACGACCTGCCCACCGGCGACGACGAACTCGGAGCGCTGGCGAGATCGCTGCGCCGCACCGCTCCCCGAATTCACGCCTTGGTGGAGAGCCTGAAGGTAGAAGGAGCGCGCCGCGAAGCGATCTTGGCGAGTATGGTTGAGGGAGTTCTGGCGGTGGATAAAGACCTGCGCGTGACGTTTTGCAATGACTCGTTCGCACGAACGGTCGGCGCGCGTATTCCCGTGAATTCGGGCACGCGATTACCCGAGCTGGTTCGCGATCCAGTACTCCTCGAAATCATGACCACCGTTCTTGCCACCGGCGAGCGGATGGAGCGCCGCCTTACCCTGCCCGCCGCGGCGGGTCATTCCTTCGATGTTCTGGCCGGCCCGTTGGCGGGGCCCTCCACATCCCCCGGCGCACTCGCGATCCTGCATGACGTGACCGAGCTGGAGCGTTTGGAACGCGTTCGCAAAGATTTTGTCGCCAATGTATCGCACGAGTTGCGCACGCCGCTGGCGGCTATCCATGGATACGCGGAAACGCTGCTTTCAGGCGCGCTCGACGATCAGGAGAACAATCGCAAGTTCGTGGAAGTCATTATGGCGCAAGCCAGCCGGCTCACCAACATCGCGTCCGACCTGTTAGCGCTTTCCGAGCTGGAGAGGGGCAGGACCGCGCCCCTGCAACAGGTGTCCATCCGCGCAGCTTTAGAATCCGCCTTGCGCACGGTGGAAGCCAACGCGGCTTCGCGAGGAGTCCGATTGACCCGCGGAACCATCGACGACATCAAAATAATGACCCACGAGCTGAGGCTGGAGCAGGTTTTTGTGAATCTCCTGGATAATGCGGTGAAATTCAATCGGACGCGGGGTGAAGTCCGGGTAGACGTCCAATCAGCGGATAAAGGCGCGTGCATCATTATCGCGGATACGGGGATCGGGATCCCATCCGAAGACCTGCCCAGAATCTTCGAGCGTTTTTATCGTGTCGACAAAGGTCGATCGCGCGAAATGGGCGGTACGGGTCTGGGCCTTTCCATCGTCAAGCATGCCGTCGAGCAAATGGGCGGAACCGTGACGGTCGATAGCCGGCTCGGGGAAGGCACCAGGTTCACCGTAAAAATTCCTGAAATCGTTCCTGTAACACGATTTTAACCCAATTGTTATCTTTCGCTAATCCAGCCCGGCTATCCTTAACACTCGGAATCACTTAGGGATAGATTCGCCTAGAGCGAACACTTTACCGGGATGGAGACGATAAGGGCTAATATGCGAAACGCATCATTCTTGTGTGCTGCCATGTTCTGCGCGGTTCTGCCGATGACTGCACAATCTCAGCCGGATGCTTCTGACGTTGCGGCGCTTAAGGTTCAAGTTGCAGAACAGCAAAAACAGATTGATCAACTGAAATTGGCGCTCGAAGAGCAGAAAAAGCTGATCGAGCGCAGCCTGAAGACCACTGCGACCGAGGACAAGCGTGAGTTCGCCTTGCCGCGCGACAAGGCATTGGGCGAAGTGGCCAGCACGACCCCGTACATTCCTCCGGCGCCTGCGCCCGCACCCTTGGCCGCGCCGGTGATTGAGCCAGCTCAAGCACCCGCTTCAGCGCCCACCAATCCCTGCGAGGCGGTTCCCGACGGTCCCGCTCCGGCGTTCATTCGGCTGGGAAGCACCTGCCTGGTCCCCATTGGCTTCCTGGACGCCACCACGATGTGGCGCGACAAGAACGCGGGCTCGAGTATCGGGTCGAACTTCGGAAGCGTGCCTTACAACAATACCGTCAATGGCAAGCTTTCCGAGTTCCGCTTTAGTCCCCAGAACTCCCGGATTGGCTTCCGCTTTGATGGCGACTGGAAAGGGGCCCACTTTATCGGCTATAACGAGTTCGACTTCTTGGGAACCAGCGGCAGCACAGCGCTAACCGTCACGAACGGAGCCTTTGTCCCACGTCTCCGCCTGTTCTGGGTGGATGTCCGCAAGGGCAAAATCGAATTTCTCGCAGGCCAGAGCTGGAGTATGCTCACCCCCAACCGCAGAGGAATCTCGCCTTTGCCGGGTGACCTGTTCTACTCGCAAGTCATGGACGTAAACTACATGGCGGGCTTAACCTGGACGCGGCAACCCGGCATGCGCGTCTTGTTCCATCCCAGCGAAAAAGTCACATTCGGATTCTCGGCCGAAAACCCGGATCAATATATGGGCGGCTCCGGCGGCGGCTCCACTATTGTCCTCCCGAGTGCTTTCACCGGTTTAGCGAGCACCCAATTGGACAACGCCCCGAACATCAGCGGCACGAATACCGTCCTGGCGGTTCCAACTCTGGCTCCAGACTTCATCGCCAAGATTGCGTTCGACCCGACTTCGCGGTTCCACGCTGAAATCACTGGAATCGAGCGTACATTCAAGACCATCAATCCGAATAACCTCGCAGTCGGACAATACTTCACCAAGGTTGGAGGCGGCGGCCAGTTGGGCCTCAACGGCGAAATTTTCAAGAACTTCCGGCTAATCAGCACGAACTACTGGAGCGACGGCGGCGGCCGATACCTCTTCGGGCAGGCTCCCGATGTAGTCGTTCGCGCTAACGGCAGCCTCAGTCCAATCCACGCCGGCGGTACTGTGGATGGTTTCGAAGCCAGGATCAAAAATATGCTCCTATTTGCCTATTATGGCGGCATCTACATCGGACGAGATGTCGCGATCGACGCCAACGGAACCAGCCTGGTCGGTTATGGCTATACTGGTTCAGCCAACAGCCAGAACAAGGCAATCCAGGAAGCAACCTTCGGCTTCAACCAGACTATGTGGGCGAATCCGCGCTATGGCGCCATCAACCTGATCGGCCAGTATGAATATCTCACGCGTGATCCCTGGTTTGTGGCCATCGGTGCTCCCAGGGCGACCCACGATAATACGATTTTCTTCGACGTTCGGTACACCTTGCCGGGCGCGATGCCACCCTTCTAGGCATAATATATGGGGAAATCCAGTCTATGAAATCACTATTCGACTTGCGCGGTAAGGTTGCCGCGAGAAATCGCTTCATGGCTTTAGGAGTGGCCCTTCTGGGTTTGGCGGGTATAGCTACGGCAGCCTTGTCGCTGACCGGCGCGGGCGCAACGTTTCCATACCCGATGTATTCCAAGTGGTTCAACGAGTATCACAAGATGCATCCCGATACCGAGATCAATTATCAATCCATCGGATCCGGTGGCGGAATCAAGCAAGTAACCGAGGGGACAGTGGATTTCGGCGCGAGCGATGGACCGATGAACGATCAACAAATTGCGGAGTTCAAGCAGAAACGGGGATGCGACGTCTTGCACTTTCCGACCGTTCTCGGGGCTGATGTGCCAGTGTACAACCTTCCAGGTGTTACCGCTACGTTGAACTTTACGCCGGAAGCCTTGGCTGGAATATTCCTCGGAAAAATCACGAAGTGGAACGATCCCGAAATTCAGAAACCGAATCCGAGCGTGAAGTTGCCGAATAACGACCTCGTTGTGGTTCATCGTTCCGACGGCAGTGGCACAACGTACGTCTGGGTGGATTACCTATCGAAAGTCAGTCCCGCGTGGAAGCAGAAGGTCGGCGTGGGAACGTCAGTGAACTGGCCGGTAGGATTGGGCGGAAAGGGCAATGAAGGAGTGTCCGGCCAGGTCAAGCAGACGGAGTATTCAATCGGCTATGTTGAGTTGGTGTATGCGATTCAGAACAAGTTTCCATATGGCAACGTACGTAACCAGTCGGGTGTTTTCGTAAAGGCGGATCTCGCCAGCGTGACAGCGGCGGCGGCGGCATCTCCCAATATGCCCGATGATTTCCGCGTCTCAATTACGAATGCTCCGGGCAAGAACTCTTACCCAATCGCCAGTTTTACGTGGCTGCTCGTCCCCAGCAAGATCCGGGACCCGGCTAAGAAGCAAGCCATCGTCGATTTTCTGCACTGGATGATTGGGCCCGGCCAAAAGTTCACTGAAGCGTTGGCCTATGCCCAGCTTCCCAAACAAGTGGCGGGCCAAGAGGAAAAAGCAGTCTCCAAGATTCAATGAGTAAGCTACTACTTTCATGGCTACTACCGGAGCCCTTAATCAAGACGCCCTGACGCCCCCTAGCAGGGGGGAATCCTTTGTCCGCCGGTTTCGCGCCGATGAGGAACTAGCCTACCTGGTTACGCTCACGGCGGCGGCGGCGGTTTTCTTGATTACCGCGCTAGTTTGGTATGAGCTATTCGCCCAATCATCTCTGTCGCGGCACAAGTTCGGATGGGGCTTCTTATTCACCTCGACGTGGGATCCGATCGCCGGGACTTTTGGCGCTTTGCCCTTTATCTATGGAACAGTGGTCACGTCTGCCCTCGCCCTGCTGATTGCGGTTCCTCAGGGTCTTGGCGCTGCCATATTCTTAGCAGAAATGGCGCCGCCCCGGATTTCAAATGCGTTAACATTCCTGATCGAACTTCTAGCGGCGGTTCCCAGCGTTATCTATGGTCTGCTTGGTATCTTCATCCTGGTGCCGATCCTCCAGAAGTCCGTTGTGCCCGCGCTGAAGGCGGTCTTGGGTGAGTTGCCGATCTTTCAGGGTGCTTTCTACGGTGTGAGCACCTTTTCGGCAGGGATTGTATTGTCCGTGATGATTCTGCCGTTCATCGTGTCGGTTTCCCGAGAGGTTCTTTTGTCGGTACCGCGCGACCAGCGGGAAGCATCGCTGGCATTAGGTGCGAGCCAGTGGCAGACGACGTGGCGAGTGGTCGTACCGAATGCATCGTCAGGCATCATGGGGTCCATCTTTCTCGCACTTGCGCGGGCTCTGGGCGAAACCATGGCGGTCACGATGGTGATCGGCAACACCCCGCAAATCAAGGCCTCCTTGCTCGCCCCAGGTTACTCCATAGCTGCGGTCATCGCGAATGAATTCACAGAGGCGACCGGAGACTTGTACCTGAGCGCCTTGATCGAGCTAGGTTTGGTTCTTTTTGGTGTGACCTTCGTTCTTAACGGCTTGGCGAGAATCCTGATATTGACCACCAGCAGGGGAGGAGCTCATTCGTGAGGACGTCGGACTGGGGAAAGGATCTCGTCAACCAGATCATGATCGGGATCACTGGCCTATGCACGTTGTTGACAGTCGGCACGCTCATTTTTATTCTCGGTTATTTGGTCTATCACGGAAGTGCAGCGCTGAGTTGGTCGTTTTTTACGCAGTTGCCCGCTCCGGTTGGGGAAACCGGCGGTGGTATGGCCAACGCGATCGTAGGCAGCGGAAAAGTGTTGTTGTTGGCGACCTTGATCGGAATACCGATTGGTTTTCTGGGGGGCGTTTATCTCTCGGAGTACGGCGGCAAGACTTTTTCGTTCGTGGTCCGCTATATGACGGACCTGCTGAACGGAGTGCCGTCCATTGTCATTGGAATTGTGGTTTACGCTCTGGTGGTTCATCCCATGGGTCATTTTTCCACGTTTGCTGGAGGCGTTGCTTTAGGAGTCATGATGATTCCCATCTCGGTGCGCAGTACAGAGGAGTTTTTGCACGCGGTTCCGCAGTCGCTCCGCGAAGCTGCTCTGGCCTTAGGAGCGCCGAAATGGAAGGCGATTGTTTCAGTGGTCATCCCGGCCGCGATGCGCGGGATTATCTCAGGTACGATGTTGGATCTGGCTCGAGTTGCCGGAGAAACAGCCCCGTTGCTATTTACGGCACTTAGCAATCAGTTCTGGAGCCCAGGTTGGAATCAGCCCACGGCAACCCTGCCGGTGATGATTTTCACCTACGCTATTGCGCCTTACGACGATTGGCATCGTCAGGCCTGGGCGGCGGGTTTCGTTCTGCTGGCGTTGGTCCTGTCGATCAACATTATTGCGCGCCTGGCGTTGTCCAGAGGAACCTATGTCCCCAAAAGCTAAGCTTGCGCACACGCATCCGAAACCTGAAGCGCTGGCTTCCCGGGGGGTAGAGCTTCCGGGCCCCAGTCGGCGGGAGAAAGGCCCCGGCGAGATGAAGCTGTCGGCGGTGAACCTCAATTTCTATTACGGGTCCTTCCAGGCTCTCCACGGAATCAGCCTGGGTGTCCCCGAGAAGAAGATCACTGCTCTGATTGGTCCGTCCGGTTGCGGCAAGTCCACTTTTCTAAGGACCCTGAACCGCTTGCATGAGACGGTAAAGGGTACACGTCTGGAGGGCCAAATTCTGTTAGACGAGCAGGATATTCTCAAGGCGGATGTAAACGCGGTGCGTCTCAAGGTAGGGATGGTGTTCCAGCGCTCCAACCCCTTTCCCAAGTCCATCTTCGATAACGTCGCCTATGGTCTGCAGGTCAACGGATTCCCGGGCGGCAAATCACAACGGCATGAGGTGGTGGAGCGCAGCCTGAAGAGGGCGGCGCTCTGGGAGGAAGTCAAAGACAAGCTTCACGAATCGGCTTTTGGTCTATCGGGTGGCCAGCAACAGCGGCTGTGCATCGCTCGCGCCTTAGCCGTGGAACCGGACGTGTTGCTGCTGGACGAGCCGTGTTCGGCACTGGACCCGATTGCCACGGCCAAAATAGAGGACTTACTCTTCACCTTGAAACCCGATTGCACGATCGTCATAGTTACGCACAACATGCAACAGGCAGCCCGGGTTTCCGACTACACCGGGTTTTTCCTCATGGGGAAATTGATTGAGCATGGGGTTACAGAGCAAATCTTCAAGAATCCCCAGAAGAAGGAGACGGAAGACTACGTAACCGGGAGATTCGGATGAGAACGGAGAGGCGCTAAGGGGAGAATCTCATGCTTCGTTTCGAGGAGGAGTTGAACGAGCTCCAGAGCCACCTGCTGGAGATGGCCGGCTTGGTTGAATCGGCCATCCGAGGGAGCATTCGGGCGCTGTCGGATCACGACGCTATCGCGGCCCGGAAAATCATGGCGGGCGACGCGCGGATTAACGATCTGGAGATTGAGAATGACGACATGGCGACACGGCTCCTGGTCTTGAACCAGCCGGTTGCGCGCGATCTGCGCTTTATCACAGCGGCTCTGAAGATCAACAACGACCTGGAACGGATGGGAGATTTGGCAACAGATATTGCCGAGCGAGCGGTTTCGCTCGCCAACGGGCCTCTTTTTGATACCGCTCTTGATATTCTTCAGTTGGCACAGTTGGTGGAGGACATGGTCAGCAAGAGCCTCCAAGCCTTCCTTCAAAAGGATGAGGACCTCGCGAACACTGTGTTGACGTCGAAGGAGCTCGTGGAGGATCTGAAGAACACTACCTATCAGCGACTCGTGAGCGCGATTGAGGCGACGCGCGCCAACGCTGTCCAGGACGTCGATCTTATCTTCATCGTGCATAACTTGGAGCGCATTGCAGGCCACGCCGCTAATATCGCGGCAGACGTATTGTTTTTCGTGAAAGGCATTGATGTTCGCCATCGCGCCCATGTGCATGTATCCTGATGTAGGGCATACCAGTCGCCGCGATGCTCTTGAGTCCCCACTCCAAGGTTTCTGATGGGATCTTCGGAGAAGGCTTCAACCAAAGAAGGTAAGCTGGTGTTGTGAGTGCTGTGCCCAACACGATGAGCGAAGTTACCGGGCCACCGGCGGCGTCCGCGACTCAGCCTGAGGCGGCGCTGGCCAAGCTGAAGACCGTAAGACTCAATTTCTTCTACGGCGATTTTCAAGCCCTCCACGATGTGAGCTTGGAGATTCCGAGGCAGAAAATCACAGCCTTGATAGGGCCTTCGGGCTGCGGAAAGTCAACCTTCTTACGGGTGCTGAACCGGATCTACGAGACCATCAAGCACGCCCACTACGACGGCCAGGTTTTGCTGGACGGTCACGACGTCAACGAGATGGAAGTAACGCAGTTGCGGCTGCGGGTGGGCATGGTGTTCCAGAGGGCGAATCCGTTTCCCAAGTCAATTTTCGAGAATGTCGCATTCGGTGTCCGGGTGAATGGGCTGGCCGGTAAACGATCGATCAGCGATGTCGTGGAGCACAGCCTGAAGCGCGCCGCGCTTTGGGAAGAGGTCAAGGACAAGCTGCATCAATCCGCCTATGGACTATCGGGAGGGCAGCAACAGAGGCTTTGCATCGCGCGAGCCTTAGCGGTCGATCCCGAGGTCTTGTTGCTGGACGAGCCTTGCTCGGCGCTCGACCCCATCGCCACCGCCAAGGTTGAAGATCTATTGTTCAGCCTGAAAGATCAATGCACGCAAGTGATCGTGACGCACAACATGCAACAAGCCGCGCGCGTGGCGGAATCCACCGGTTTCTTTTTGCTGGGGAAGTTGATTGAGTTCGACAAAACCGAAGTCATTTTCAAGGCCCCGGCGCGCAAGGAAACTGAGGATTACATCACCGGCCGATTTGGGTAGACTGGTAGCGGTTAAGGAGAGCCTTGATCCATTTTCGCGAAGAACTTGACGAACTGCAGCGGCAGCTGCTCGAGATGGCTGGATTGGTGGAATCGGCCATCCATCAAAGCATTGACGCGCTGGTGCGCCGCGATGAACAGGACGCCAAGGAAGTCCTGTGGAAAGAAGCTTTAATCAATCAAAAGGACATTGAAATCGATGAATTCGCCACGCGCCTTTTAGCGCTTTACCAGCCCATGGCGCGGGACATGCGATTCCTGACCGCGGTGATCAAGATGAACGGCGACTTGGAACGCATGGGCGACCTCGCGGTCAATATCACCCAGCGCGCCCTCTCGCTCATGCATGACGCTCCGGTGAAGCCGCTGGTCGATATTCCGCGCATGGCCAGCTTGGCCGAGGGCATGGTCCGTAGCAGCCTGGACGCGTTGGTGCAGCGCGATGAGGCCCTGGCGCGCAATGTCTTGCTGTCCGATGACGAGGTGGATCGTCTTCGCGACGCCGCCTACAAGGAGTTGGTCGCCTTCATGCAGGAGGAGCGAACCACTATCCCGCGCGCCGTGGACCTGATGTTCATCGCCCACAACCTGGAGCGCATTGCCGACCATGCCACCAACATCGCCGAGGATGTTCTGTTCTTGATGAAGGGCATCGATGTCCGCCATCACGCCGAAGAGCGCCGGCAGGCCGTGCAGTCCAAGTTCGGAGAGCAGCGCGCCGAGGAACCTCTACAATAAGTGGATTGGAACCGATCTCCCACTACTACTATTCCCATCGCCTCAAGCTGCAGTTTTGGGATTGGGGACAGAATGGTAAGCCGTCTCTCCTGCTGGTCCATGGCGGCCTCGATCACGCCCGCAATTGGGATTGGGTAGCGCGCGCGCTGCGCAATCATTTTCACGTTTATGCCATGGATCTGCGGGGGCACGGCAACAGCGCCTGGGCGCCGGGCGCGCTGTACAGCATCGCCGAACATGTGCTCGATCTCTCCGCCCTGGCCGACGTGATCGCCGATTTCCCGGTCTATCTGGTCGGCCATTCCCTCGGCGGCATTCTTACGCTCCTGTATTCGGGCATCTATCCGGATCGCGTGCGCAAGGCCGTATCCATCGAAGGTCTGGGGCTGCCCATTACTCATCGCGTCCACAAGCCCGCTCCGGAACGCTTTCGCGGCTGGATCGAAAATATTCGTCAGGCTGAGCGCCGCGAGCCGCGCAGCTATCCGAATCTGGAAGCCGCCGTGGCTCGCATGAAAGAGGCCAATCCGCATCTTTCCGATGAGGTCGCCCGGCATCTCACGCTGCATGGCACTAACTGGAACGCGGATGGATCGCTGATTTGGAAGTTTGACAACTACGCGCGCATCTTTCCGCCTTATGGTCATCACATTGAGGACTTTCGCACCGTGTTAGGCGAGATTGCCTGTCCGGTGCTGTTGTTTTGGGGAATGGAAAGCTGGGCGCAGGATCCGGAAACCGACGGCCGGGCGTCCATCATCAAGAACCATCGCTTGGTCAAGGTTCCCGGTGCCGGCCACTGGGTCCATCACGACCGGCTCGATCTTTTTTTGGAAGAAACCGAGCGGTTTCTCCTCGAAAGTTGATAGCCAACCGGGCCGCCAGATTGTCTTCAATCGCGATATGCTTCAATACGGGTAGGAGGAGGTGTCCATGCGAAGCCTATCCTGGTTTATTGCTCTTTTCCCGTTTGCCGCCGTTTCCACAGCGGCGGATTTTTCCACCGGCCTGGCCGCATATAACAAAGGCGATTACGCCACCGCCGTCAAGGAATGGCGCCCGCTAGCCGATCAGGGCGTCGCCGCCGCGCAATATAATCTGGCGCTGCTCTATCTCGACGGACATGGAGTCCCGCAGGATCCCGCCGAAGCCGTGAAATGGTTCAAGCGATCCGCGGAGCAGGATTACACCCAAGCCCAGCACAATCTGGGCGCCATGTACGGGGCGGGGCAGGGCGTCAAGCGCGACTATATCCAAGCCTATAAGTGGCTCAACATCTGCGCGGCCAAGGGAAACGCTGGTTGCGAGAGCCAGCGCGATTTGATCGCGAAGAAACTCAAAGGGCCTCAACTGGCCACGGCGCAGCGGATGTCTTCAGAATTTACGCCTCAAAAAGAGCCTGAGAAGCAGCCCTGAGCAGATCTGCCAACGGTCACCTTCGGCGTCCGGTTATTCTAAGGATAGATGGCATTTCACCTGGAAGTCGATTACCGCCCGCGCGGCGACCAAGTGGCCGCCATCGATCAGCTTTTCCGGGGAGTGCTGGACGGTGAACAGCACCAGGTTTTGCTGGGCGTCACTGGCTCCGGGAAGACCTTCACAATGGCGCAGGTTATCGAAAAGACCGGACGCCCAGCGCTGGTCCTGGCTCACAACAAGACTTTAGCGGCGCAGCTTTATCACGAGTTCAAATCCTATTTCCCATCCAACGCGGTCGAGTACTTCGTCAGCTATTACGATTACTATCAGCCGGAAGCGTACATGCCCTCCGGCGACATCTACATCGAAAAAGAAGCGACCATCAATGACGAGCTCGACAAGCTCCGTTTGTCCGCCACCCGGTCCCTGTTCGAGCGCCGCGATTGCATAATCGTTGCGAGCGTTAGCTGCATTTATGGCCTGGGATCGCCCGAAGCCTATTACGGAATGTTGTTGATGCTCGAAAAAGGGCAGAAGATTTCCCGGCAGCAGATCCTCTCGCGCCTGGTCGAGATTCTGTACGAGCGCAACGACCATAACTTCAGCCGCGGCACATTTCGGGTGCGGGGCGATGTGATCGAGGTCTTTCCGACTTACGACGATTACGCGTATCGGATCGAGCTCTTCGGCGATCAGATCGACAGCCTCAGCCAGATCGATCCGCTGCTGGGGCAGGTGCGCCAGACCTACCTTCGCTTGCCGATCTATCCGAAAACGCACTATGTGATGACGCCCGAGACGCGCGAGCAGGCGCTCCACAGCATCGAACGCGAACTGGGAGAAAGGCACCAGGAACTTGAAAAGCTAGGCAAGCTGGTGGAAGCTCAGCGCCTCTACCAACGCACCATGTTCGATCTGGAAATGATCCGGCAGATCGGATACTGCCATGGAATCGAGAACTATTCGAGGCACTTTTCCGGACGGCTTCCGGGCGAAGCGCCGCCAACATTGCTCGATTATCTCCCTCACGATCATTTGATTTTCATCGACGAGAGCCATCAGACCGTTCCGCAGCTGCGGGGCATGTACCATGGCGACCGGTCGCGCAAAGAAATTTTGGTCAACTACGGGTTCCGGCTTCCGAGCGCGCTCGACAACCGGCCGCTCACGTTCGAAGAGTTCGAAAACCGGGTGAATCAGGTGCTCTACGTTTCGGCCACCCCCGGTCCCTATGAGCTGACCAAGTCGGCCGGCGTAGTGGTGGAACAGATCATCCGCCCGACCGGCCTGGTTGATCCCCAGGTGGAAGTGCGGCCCATCAAGGGCCAGGTAGATGACCTGCTGAATGAAATCCGGAAGCGCACCGAAAACAACGAACGAGTGCTGGTAACAACTTTGACCAAGCGCATGGCCGAAGACTTGTCGGAATACTACACCGAAGTCGGCGTACGCTGCGCATATCTGCATTCTGAAATCGCCGCGCTGGATCGCATGAAAATCCTGCGCGATTTGCGGCGCGGAGAATTTGACGTGCTGGTGGGCGTCAATCTGCTGCGCGAGGGTTTAGACCTGCCGGAAGTGTCCCTGGTGGCTATCCTGGACGCCGATAAAGAAGGCTTCTTGCGCTCCACCGGCTCGTTGATTCAAACCATGGGCCGCGCCGCGCGCCATCTCAACGGCCGGGCGGTCTTGTATGCCGACGTTTTTACCGACAGCATGCGGCGCGCGATCGACGAAACCAACCGGCGCCGCGCCATCCAGCAGCAGTACAACGAGGAGAACAACATAACCCCCCAATCCATCATTAAGCCGATCGATATGAGTCTGGTGGCCATCGCTGAAGGCGATTACGTCACCGTGCCCGTGGAGCCGGAGGACCCAATCGAAGATATGACACCCGAGCAGCGCGAAAAGTTCATTGGCGAACTGGAAGCAAGCATGCGCGACGCCGCTAAGAAGTTTGAATTCGAAAAAGCCGCCGAGCTTCGGGATCGGATTAAAGTGTTGAGATCTTTTGGGGTGTATGAAGAGAGTCAAGCCAGTAGCGCTGGTCGGCGCGGGTAACCTTACCGATTCGCCCCTGACGAAGTTTCTGCGGCTTTCCGATCGGCTCGGCCCCGTAAAATCGCCGTCGTACCGGCTGGCCAGCCGGATCTCGAATATTCTCCGCTCCGGACATCCGGTGAAGGATTACGAGGAGTTGGACGCCTGCCGTCTCATCCTGATATCCGTGCCGGATAAAACACTGCCGAAAATTGTTTCAGAGCTGGCCGCGTCGAGGATCTCATGGCGGGGCAAAGCGATCGTACTGTGCAGCATGTGGCTTGACAGCAGCCACCTTAGCGAACTCTCCGCTCGCGGAGGGTCGATCGGCTCGCTTAGTCCGATAGCGGGTTTCGAGGGGCTGGAGGATTTCCGCTACCTGGTGGAGGGTGACAAGCATGCGATCCTGGAGGCCAAACGCCTCCTGGCACGGCAGAAGCAACGCGTGATTGCGATCGAGCGCTCCCTGAAGCCCTTTTACCTGGCAGCTTTGACGTGTACCGGGAATTTGCTGTTTGCCCTGCTCGTGGCGGCGTCGGAATCGTTGCGGCACGCCGGACTGTCTTCGCCCGTATCGGCTTCGATCCTCGAAAAACAGTTCGAAAAAGCGCTTCGCTCTTATCTGAAATCCGGGAGAAATGTCAGTCCCTCGCTGCATGGGCTTTCCGGACAGTTACGCGCCTTGTCCCTGGCCGATCCGACGTTAGCCCACTATATCGAGCAGAGTTGCCGTATTTCTTCGCGGCTGCTTGCCCAACGGGCTACGGCATGAAGCAGTGATATTTAGTGCAGGAGCCCAGGATCGTCGAGCGAATTGCCGCCGGGCCGGCATTCCGGGGCTATTGCCCGCCCTTTGTGAGGCTCTTTAGTCCCCTGGTACCGGGCGTGCCGTTTGTGTGTAACCTCCTAAGGTGAAGCACTGGCTTCGATGCCACTCGCGCCCGATATTACACAAGTCTTACAAAGCAAAACGCAAATGCCTGTTAGGTTGGGAGTGTACCTTCATGAATTGGAGCTTTCGTGAGCAGCGACGTCATTAGTATCCACACCGAACAAAAACTGAACTGGACCATCTGTGTCGTTCTGGTGGTATTGCATCTGGGGGCTTTGGCTGCCCTGTTTATGTTTAGCTGGCGCCATTTGCTGATAGCCGCCGTGCTTTATTGGATGGGTGTCGGATTGGGGATTAGCATGGGTTATCATCGCCTGCATACCCACCGCTCCTACAAACTCCCGGCCCCTTTGGAGTATTTCCTGGCCGTTTGCGGAACCCTGACGCTCCAGGGAGGGCCGATTTTCTGGGTGGCGACCCATCGCATTCATCATCAGTTCTCCGATCGGCCTGGCGACCCGCACTCCCCTCATGATGGCGCTTGGTGGGCGCACATCGGCTGGCTCCTGGTCGGCGAATCCAAACACAACAACACCAAGTTGATGGCCAAGTATGCTCCCGATTTAGCGAAGGACCGCTTCTACGTTTTACTGAACGACTTCCATTGGGTTCCTTTGCTGGTGCTGGCCGTCGTTCTGTTCGCCTTCGGCGGGGTACCGCTGGTGTTGTGGGGCATTTTCGTCCCCATTGCCTTCGGCTTGCATGCCACTTGGGCGGTGAACTCCGCCACCCATATGTGGGGCGGACGCCGCTTCAAGACCCGCGACGATTCCCGCAACCTTTGGTGGGTGGCGCTGCTCTCCTTCGGCGAAGGCTGGCACAATAACCACCATGCGCATCCCACCTCCGCGCGGCATGGCCTGGCTTGGTACGAATTCGATATTTCCTGGATCTCTATCCAGGTATTGAAATTCTTCGGCCTCGCTAAAGCCATTCGAGTGGCCAAGATGAATAGCGTGGTAGCCGAGCGCGAAGCCGCCTAGTTGTGGGGCGGACGCCCTCGTCCGCGCGGGACGCCCCCGTCCCGCTATAAGCTAAAACTGTATGGTAGTCGCCGGCCGCCGCAGGTCCATCGCTTTCTTCATTGCCCTCGGCATCGGCCTGATCTCCGTCATGATCCTCCTGTATATCGGGTGGGTCTTGCTCAACTGGCGTACCGGAATCCTGCTCTTCCTGGCTACTATACTGGCTTTAACGATCATCAGCGGCGTCGTTTTGAACACGACATTTCTGGTGCGCGAGATAAGGCGGAACGAGCAGCATGACGCCTTCATCAACGCCGTCACGCACGAACTGAAGACGCCGGTCGCATCCATCCGCCTCTACCTGGAGACCCTCCAAACGCGCCCCGTCGACGAACCGAAGCGCCGGGAGTTCTACCAGATTATGGTGGAGGACAGCGACCGTCTGTTGACGACCATCGAGCAAGTTTTGCGGACCGGACGAATCGGTTCCACCATTCACCATAAGCTCAATCTCGCGCGCCTGGATGTCAACGGCGTCGTGGAAGAATGCCTTACGCGCGCCAGCACCTTGCATCATCTTCCCGCCGAATCGCTGCAGTTCAGACCCGGCCCGCCCATCACGATTCTGGGCGATCCCGACGAAGTGCGCGCGGCAGTTTCCAATTTGATTGACAACGCCGTGAAGTATTCGGGCAGTGCAGTGAACGTAAGAGTGGAAACCGGACGTGTCGACAGCAAGTTTGTAACAGTGCGGGTCACCGATCAGGGGGTCGGAATTCCGAAAGTCGAGTTGAAGCAGATCTTCAAGCGCTTCTATCGCGTCCCCGGCCCATTGGCGGCGCGCGTGAAAGGGACCGGCCTCGGTCTCTACATTGTCCGTTCGGTGGCCAAGCGTCATGGCGGCCGCGCTTGGGCGGAAAGCGAGGGTCCGGGACGCGGCAGTACGTTTGTTCTGCAGCTTCCCATTGTGAGATGAATCGGGTCTTGGTTGTTGAGGATGAGCAGCACTTGGCCGACGGGCTGCGTTTCAACCTGGAAGCTGAAGGTTACGAAGTACGGGTGGTAGAGACGGGGGAATCGGCGCTGGATGCGTTGCGCGCGGAGTCGAATCGATTCGATGTCGTCATTCTGGATGTCATGCTTCCCGGCAAAGACGGGTTCACGGTCATGTCCGAGATGCGGCAGACCGGCCAGTTCGTTCCCACTCTGATGCTCACGGCGCGCGGCCATCCCGATGACGTTTTACTGGGCTTCGCCGCCGGGGCCGATGACTACCTGACCAAGCCTTTTGAGCTGTCTATTTTGACCGCGCGAATCCGCGGACTGCTGCGCCGCCGGGAATGGTTGCGGGCCGACGCCGCCGCGGCGAGCACTGCCGTGGTTCAGGCCAAGGACACTTTCACGTTCGGCGACAAGTCCGTGGATTTCGATCGCCTGGAGCTGCGTGTCCGCGATCAGGTTTTTCCACTGACGCTCATGGAAGCCAATGTCTTGCGCTACCTGATCCAGCGCGAAGGCAAGCACGCCTCCCGCAAGGCCATGCTGGCCGAGGTGTGGGGCTTGCACGAAGACACCGATACCCGCGCCATCGACAACTTCATCGTGCGCTTGCGCCGCTATATCGAAGATGATCCCAGCCGGCCGCGCCACCTGATCACTGTGCGAGGCGTCGGCTACAGCTTCATCGCCGCGCCGGTCTCTAAATGACCCGCGCCATGGTTTGTTTTCTGCTGGCACCCGCCCTGGCGCACAGCCAGGATATCTCGCTGGGGAAACTTTTGGTTGCCAGCGGAAAGTCGCAGGATGCCGATTTCGCCCGGACCGTGATTCTCTTGGTCCGCCATGATCGGCAGGCCACCATCGGACTATTCGTAAATCGTCCGTTGAACATTCCGTTATCGGAGGTGTACCCCGACCTGAACGGCGCGCAGTTGAAGCTATACGCCGGCGGTCCGGTTACGGTTGGCATCCGGGCGCTGTACCGATCCCGAATCCAGCCCGCCGGGGCAACCACCGTTCTCAATGATGTCTTCATGATTTCGACCAAGACGTTACTGGGCAAGATGACCGCGACGGAACCGCCCTCCACGGTGTTCCGCGTCTATGCCGGCTTCACCGGTTGGTCTCCGGGCCAGCTGCAGGACGAGATCGCGCGCGGCCTTTGGCATATTTTCCCGGGCGACGCCGCTGTGGTTTTCGATCCCCATCCCGAGACAGTCTGGTCGCGTCTGATTGGCCGGCTGCCGCGCGCGGACAATCACTTGAGGATGCGGAACATGTTGGAAAAATCGTCGGTCCAGGCCCGGAAGCCGGCGTAAGGTTTGAGAACCTGCCCGGCCGCGTATAGCTTAGGCTGCGTTTCGCGCACGCTGGGCTCGACAATGAGAACCCAGTCGGCATTCTTGCAGAGGCTATCTTCTTCCGAAGCTTCGTAGGAATAAAACAGAGCGATTCTTCCAACGGCGGCGGCGCCGCGTTCCATTACCGGGCGAAGATCCAGATGCTTGTTGGAAACGTTGACCGCCAGAATCCCGCCTGGCTTCAAGTGACGCAGGTAAGTCTGGAATGCCTCGCGCGTGATGAGGTGCACCGGGACGGAATCTCCCGAGAAGGCATCCATCACCAGGACATCGAACTGCTGGCTAGGTTCGCGCTCGAGCGAAAGCCGGCCGTCACCCAGCACGGTCTCGACATGGGCAGGCGTGTCGCCCAGGTAAGTGAATTCGCTGTGCGCGATCTCGAGTACCAGCGGATTGATTTCGTAGATCCGGATCGTATCGCCGGATCGCCCATAAGCTGCTAGCGTGCCGCAGCCCAATCCTAGAATCCCGATCCGCCGGGGGACGCCCGGCTTAGCCGCCAGCATCGCCTCGGCGATTCCTGTGCCATGGCAAAAATAGGAGACGGGCTCTCGCCGGTATTTCGCATCCAGAATCTGCTCGCCGTGATTGATCACTCCGTGAAGCAGCTTGCGATGGACGAAATTATCGTCTTCATCCATGGCGTCCTGTACGCGTAGTTGTCCATAGAAGTTGCGGCGCGCCAGACGGTAGCCGGCCAGGGAATCGTGAACGACAACTCCCAGAAGGATCAGATAGGCCGCCACCAGCGCGATCACGCCACCGCTTAGCACACGGCCCCAAAGCCCGCGGAACCACTCGCGATGGGCCGCAAGCAGCAAGCTGGCCGCCAGGATCGCGCAGAGCCCCAGGCCGATCGGAAATTCCTCATAGCCTCTGAACACATTCGGGGCGATCAGTGCGACGAAGATTCCGCCCGTCGCGCCACCCACCGAGAGCATGGTGTAGAACAGCGTCAGATAGCGCGGATGCGGCCTCAAGCGGACCAGTTCTCCATGGCACACCATGCAGCAGAAGAACAACGCCGAGACGGCCAGCACTACGGTCCAGCCGATTTTGAAGACGCCATTAGGATGTTTCAGAAGGTAGGCGAGCAGGCCCAGGGCCACCGCCAGCAGAGGATAAAAGACCGGCCGCGCATATAGCTTCGGCGAATCGAAACAGATGATGAAAGTGAGCAGATAGATGCTCAGTGGAAGCACCCACAGGAATGGGATGGCCGCTACGTCCTGCGTCAGAAAAGTCGTTACCGACAGCAGCAGGATTGACCCGCAGGCGGCCAGTGCGATCCACAGCAGCCACATCGGCCAACGCGGAGGCTCTCCAGCACCGGCGGCTTCGGGCGACTCGCTTACAGCAGCCTTTTCGGGGCCGCGCGAGCTAAACCAGGCCGTGGCGGCGCACAGCGCGGCAAATCCAACATAAGCAATCGACCACATCAAGCCTTGGTGCCGCGTGGTGAAATTAGGCTCGAGGATCGCCGGATAAGTAAGCAGCGCCGCCATGGACGCCAGATTCGAAAGCGCATAAAGACGGTACGGCGCCTTGCCCCGTCGTCTGGCATACCAGGCTTGTAGAAGCGGACTGGTGGAAGAGAGCAGAAAATAGGGAATGCCGATGGTGACGGCCAGCAGCTTCAGGATCTGCCACGAAGGATGATCCACTCCCGTGACGCTGCGCGCGGCGTCGGGTCCAATCGGAAGCACCGCGATGCTCGCCAGCAGCAAGGCCGAATGAACCATCGCTTGTTTCCGGCCGCGCAGATATTCGTTGAGCCAGTGCGCGTAGGCGTAGCCCAGCAGCAGGACCACCTGAAAAAACAGCATGCAAGTGCTCCACACCACGGAGGAGCCGCCAAAGGAAGGCAGAATGATTTTAGCGATGAGAGGCTGAATTTGAAAAAGCAGGAATGCGCCGAGAAAAATCACCCATGGGTAGAGCGCCATAACCGTCGGTGTCAGCGTGGCGGAACGAATGCCAGGAAACGGCGCGGATTGTCCACCAATATGCCGTGCAGGGTGTCTTCTTTAACGCCCGCCTCGCGCAGTTTGGGCGCGAATACCGTAACAGTCTTGGCGTAGCCTGTGCCGCCGTTGTGTTTGAGCTGGTTGGCGGTCGAAAGATCGGAAGAGAAGAGCAAGTTGTCCGCGTAGCCTGCGTCGATGAGCGCCACGACCATCGGCGCCTGTCTGGCGTCGCCTGGCCCTCCCTGCCGGTCGAATCCGATAAATGCGCCGCGTTTGCAAAGCGCCTTGTGCACCTCGATCTTCGGGTCCAGCAGATTGCCCACGTGGCCGATCGCAATCCGCTGTGGCTTCACTCCGGCCGCTTCCAGAATGTCGAGCTGTTCGATAGCCGACTTGCCGGGGATTCCGGTATGCGTGAATATCGGCAGATTGGTCTCAAGGTGCGCCTTGCCGACGGCGCGGAAGACTTTGCGCTCTAAATCGGTAATCTCGTCCCAGCTCCCGATTTCGCCGAAAGCGCCCACCGGTTGCGTGCGCGCCTGACGGACCAACTCCTCCGTGATCTGAGCTTCGGTCATCGTGGCGATTTCGGGAGGATAGAAAGGCTGTGAATAATAGCCGCAACCAGCAACAATCGGCATGCCGGAGTGGATCGAGAGCTTTTTCAAGAAATCCAGATCCCGGCCCATATCCGGATGGCCGCCGTCTACTATGCACGCCACGCCTTCTTTAGAAGCCGCACGCAGCTCTTCGGACATGAGATCGGCATCCTGCATGAAAAAGGGACGGTCGGATGGCTGGGCCGAAGCGGGAGGAGGCGCCGCTTTCGACTGCGGGTTCTGGCTACGCGCCAGAGCGATCCACTTCGGCATGAAGTCGGGCGCCAGCGACAGATGCTCGTGGAAGAGCGTAGCCCCTCCTGAAAGGGCCTCCGGAGGCAGGTCTTTCAAAACTGTACGGATGATCGCGCTTGCGCCGGATGCTTTACCCCGCGAGATGACGCCGGCGCCCAGAACGGTAAGTGCCGCCCTCCGCGTCATTCCGATTTCTTCTGTTCTTCCAGCTTCGCGTAGAAGTTCTTTTCCTGAAGATCCAGATGCGCCTTGTATCCATCCGGATCGATAAAAGGGTTCGGGCCGTTGCCTAATTTCGGATACTTGGACAGGAGATCGTAGAACCGGCCGTGCGATCCGAGAAACACGTCGCAGGGCAACGCGCGCAGCACCTTGAAGCTGCGAATGTAATCGTCGGCGATTTGCGGATAATCCTTGTTGTTCACCAATACGTACCCGGGATTCACGCCGATACTGCCCAGGATCACGACGTTATAGGTCTTGTCGCCCTCTTTTGCTTTCATCGTCCAGGTGGTGCAGCCTTTGGTGTGTCCTGCCGTGAGATGGGCCACCAGCGTCGTTCCACCGAGCGTGACCTCATCGCCATCGTGCAGGATTTTATCGATCGGGTGCGCCTTGCCGCCCGGCATCATTTTGCGAAGCGCCGGAACGTCCTGCTCCATCGCCATCACACGCGCCGCGGTCAGCTCTTTGACCATGGCGTCGCCTTCCATGTGATCTCCGTGGGCGTGGCTCCCCAGTAGGATCTTGATATCGGTGAAGCGGAACCCAAGCTTCTCTACGGAGGCGCGAATCACCGGTACGGTGGTCTCGAAATCGCTATTGATCAGGATGTGGCCCTGGGGAGTCGTGATCAGAAACGAGCCCAGCTCGGCCGTGCCGACAAAATAAACGTTACCGATCACTTTATGCGGCGGGAACGGTTTGTTCCAATCCACCTGGCTATTCTTGTTTTGTGCAAATACCAGGGCCGCGCTGACCAACAACCAGCAGAGCGTTCGAGAAGGTCGCATGGTGTTGGCAGTTTATCAAAATTGCCGGACAAGCGGGATTACAAACTATGGAGCGTAGCCGGAAAAAATTGCCTCGCGGTTGGATGTATACTTACTATCGCACGATAGTCCACGGCAGTGGCTCCCCCACCGGGGCGTTGTCCTCGGTACACATAAGCGGCCATCTCTAGCGCGTTTCCAATGTTAGGGAGCTTATTGTGGTCACGGTTATATCCCGGTTTCGAGTTCGCAACGGCCTGCGGGAGCAAGTGGGCCAGGCCTTCCTCAATCGACCCCGGTTGGTGGAGAAAGCCGCGGGCTTTTGCGGCCTGGAGGTCCTGACCGACGCCCAGGATCCGGCCCTGTTTTTCCTCGTCACGCGCTGGACAGACGAACCATCCTTCCGGGCATGGCATTCCAGCGAAGCGCATCATCAATCGCATGCGTTTATGCCCCCAGGCCTGAACTGGATGCATCATACACTTCTCTCACCGTAGCAAATAGGATCGAAGATCCCGCCGGGGTTCAAAATCTCAGTGACGCCTTGGAAGGCCAGACGGCCGCGCTTTCCGACTGGCTAATGGAATCAGATGCCGTCTTCGCTTTGCTCTTAGCTCCGGACGGAACCATTCGTGCCCGAAATCGAGCGGCCGATCGAATATTCCCCACCGGCCAATCGAAGAACTTCGGTTGCACTATTTGGGACTATCTGGTTTGCTCGGACACCCAGCCACTGCGCCAGCAGCTGTCCGACCCGGCTTGTCGGCAGCATGGCTGTATGCTGCTGAATCTGGTCGGCGGGCAGCAGAATCCAGTCACGTTGGAAGTTGGCTTGGTCCGCTGCAGTGGGTCGATTCTGCTGCTGGGAACACAATGAACACCGCCGCGACGCGGACTTTCGAACGGAGATCCTGCAGCAAACCAGCGATTTATCGGTAATGATGCGCGATGCTGCCCAGAAGAACCGGGAACTTAGAAATGCCAACGAAACCATCCAGCGTCTGGCCAGCACGGATGCGTTGACGGGTCTGGCCAATCGCCGCTCCCTCTATGAGGCCTTGGAACGCGAGGTTGCCCGTGCCGCGCGGATGGGCGAGCACTCGAGCGTGATTATGGCTGACCTGGATCACTTCAAATCGATCAACGATGACTACGGCCACACCATCGGCGACCTGGTGCTCGCAAGTGCGGCGTCAGTTTTCTCCAGACAATCGCGGCCCTATGATCTGGCCGCGCGCTACGGCGGAGAAGAGTTTTTCCTGCTAGTGCCGGGGACCTCGACCGAGAACGCAATCGGCATCGCCCAGCGCATCCGCACAGAGATCGCCGAAATCAAGGTGCCTGGATGTCCCCGCCAGATTACGGTCAGCCTGGGAGTCGCCACTTGGATGCCGAGCGAAGCCTCGGAGCACTTGATCTCCCGCGCCGACCAGGCACTTTATAGAGCCAAGAATGACGGCAGAAACCGCGTTGAAGCGGCGCCGGATAAGAGGCACAAATGATCCCCGAATCGATTTCGGATCGCGTCCGGCTGGCACAGAAGCTCGCCTCGGTGAAACAAAAAGTCGCACAAGCCATTACTGACGAGTTTTTTCTCGATCATCCCGATTGGATTGCCCGCTATGGCGATCGTGGGCGTCAGTTCTGCACCTCGGACGCGTGCTTCCATATGGAGTTTCTAGCCGGCGCCATCGAAGCCGGTTCGCCTGAGGCTTTTGGCGACTATGCGCGTTGGACCGCCAGAATGCTCGGCGCTCGCGGGATCGCCGCCCATACGGTCGAAGAAAATCTTTCGCAGCTTGAAAAGCACCTTTCTCCCCTCCTCCCCGACGAACGTGACGCGATTGTCACTTTTCTGTCCAAGGGTCGCCAGGCTTGTGCCGAGCCCCAGAGCCTTTCTGACGCTCCGGATTCCAGCGATGGGCTGGGGTTGACCAGGCAGGTTTTCCTCGCGGCGATTTTGGGCGGTCAGCGGCAAGCCGCGCTAAACGTCATCGACGAAGCGTTACGGGACGGCCACAGCCACGTGGATATCTATGTAAAGGTTTTCGCTGAGTCTCTGCATCGCGTCGGCGAGCTGTGGGAGCTGAACAAGATCAGCGTTGCGCAGGAGCACATCGCGACTTCGATCACCCAGTATGCCATCGCTGCGATCTGCCCGCGGCTGGTTCCGGCAGCCGTACAACGCGGCAGCATGGTCGTCACCGGTGCGGCGGGGGAGCTGCATCAAGTCGGCGCGAATCTCGTAGCCGATGCCATGGAGGCCAATGGTTGGATGGTCCGCTTCCTTGGCACCAATCTGCCGCATTCTTCGATTCTCTCCGCCGTCGAAGAGATTTCCGCCGACGTTCTATGCATCTCCACCACTATCGTCGCCAACCTGCCAACCGTCGCGGAGCTGGTCGGAACTGTTCGCGGCAAGCTGAACGAAAGCGCTCCAAAAATTGTATTAGGCGGAGCCGCTTACCGGCAGGCAGCGCAATTTGCCGATGAGATCGGGGCGATGAAAGCAGCCGCCGATCTCGAAGACGCCCTGGTGCTCCTTTGCGACTAGCTAGCCAGGAATGCCCGCAGCTCGGCTAGCGTCTGGTCGGGCGTCGTCTCCTGCAGGGAATGGCCGCCCGGCAGGCCTTTGCCGGATGCGTTCGTGGCCCGTTCCTTCCACGTCGCCAGTACGTCATACATCCGGCCCATGGCGCCATTGGCAGCCCACAGCGCCAGCAGCGGGCATTCAACCTTATGGCTCATATCGGCTTCGTCGTGCTCCAGATCGATGCTGGCCGCCGCCCGATAGTCCTCGCACATGGCGTGCACCGTTGCGGGATTCTTGAAAGTCCGCACATACTCCGAATGAACTTCCGAATTACCGCGCCCCATGTAGAACTCGATGCTGTTGTTGATCAAAGTTTCGGGAAACGGAGCCGGCTGGATCAGAAAAAACCAGTGGTAATACGCCGTTGCAAACTGTTTCGTGACGTTTTGGAATAGCTTGTACGTCGGCACGATATCGATCACCGCCAGCTTGGTCACTTTATCGGGATGGTCCAGCGCCATGCGATGCCCCACGCGGCCTCCGCGGTCGTGGCCCACCAGCGCGAATTTGTCGAAGCCGAAATGTTTCATCACCTCGACGCCATCGAGCGCCATGGCGCGCTTGGAGTAGTTCTCGTGATTCTGGCCGCCTTCCGGTTTGCTGCTGTCGCCATAGCCGCGCAGGTCGGCGATCACGAGCGTGTAATCTTTGGCTAGATCCGGCGCGATCTTGTACCATGTCGCGTGCGACTGCGGGGCCCCGTGTAATAGCAGTACCGGCGGACCCTGGCCGCCTGAGACTACGTGAATCGTTGCGCCCGAGGTCTGGACTTTCGAAACCTTGAAGCCTGGAAAGAGTGTGGGGCGGGCCCCTGGCCCGCGGCCGACGCCCTCGTCGGCCTGTGCTTCGGCGTTATTCAGACTCGCCGCCGCGGAGGTTCCAGCGATCAGTGCAGTCGCTTGCTTGAGGACTTGCCGGCGGTCGGGTTCTTGGTTGGCCATATGTGGGATTGTACTTCACCGCCGCATTGTGGAGGATAATATACGAAACGTATATGGCGATCAACCTGAAACCTGTTGACGTCGCGGTGATCGGCCTGGGTGCGGCCGGCGGAGTGGCTGTGCTGCCGTTGGCGCGCGCAGGTCTCAAAGTAGCGGGACTCGAGGCCGGTACATGGATGGATCCACGATCCTTCCGTCCGGATGAGCTGCACAACAACGTGCGCGGACTGCTGACATCCGTACCGAAAGCCAATCGCGAAGTTCCGACCGTGCGGGATGGGCCGTCTTCGCCGTCGCGGCGCGCGCAGATCCATCCCATGATGAACGCCGTGGGCGGAACGTCCATCCATTATTGGGCGCAGAGCTGGCGGCTCAATCCTTGGGATTTCAAGGCGCGCTCCGAAGCAGTGAAGCGCTACGGCCCAACTGCGATCCCCGTTGGATCGACGCTCGAAGACTGGCCTCTCGGCTATGACGAGCTGGAGCCTTATTACGACATCGTGGAGCACGAAGTCGGCGTGTCCGGCAAGGCGGGAAACCTTCAGGGCAAGCCCGATCCCGCCGGCAATGTCTACGAAGGCCCGCGCCAGCGCGAATATCCCATGCCTCCTTTGCGCGGCAGCGGCTTCACCGATCACATGGCCGATGTCGCGCGCCAGCTCGGCTGGAAGCCCTTTCGTCCGCCTGCCGCGATCAACTCCCAGGAATATGGCGGGCGTCCCGGTTGCGCCTTCCACGGATATTGCAATCGAGGCGGATGCCATATCAGCGCCAAGAACTCAACCGCGGTTACCACCATCCCTGCCGCGCTCAAGACCAAGAACCTGACGGTGTTCGACCGCGCGCATGTCACCCGCATCGTAGCCGGTGCGGACGGCCGCGTCACCGGGGTCACCTATCTGCGCGATGGCAAGGAATATTTTCAGCCGGCCCGCGTCGTGTTGCTGGCGTCCTACACCTACGAGAATTCGCGGCTCCTGTTGCTCTCGAAATCCAAGATTTACCCTAACGGGCTGTCGAACCATCACGGCCAGGTCGGCCGGCATTACTTCGGGCATTGGCAAAGCGGCGTCAGTGCGGTCTTTCCATACGACATCAATGTCTGGTACGGGACGCCTGCCCAAGCTTCAGCAGTGGACGATTGGGCCGACGACAATTACGACCATTCCGGTCTCGGCTTCATCGGTGGCAGCACCTTACAGCCGCATACCGAAATGCACCCCATCGAAGCCGCCTCGATGAACACCTTCTCGATGAACAGCTCCGGACGCGCGCCTGGCTGGGGTTCGCGCTGGAAGGCCTACGTTCGAGAAAACGCTGCGCGCTGGACCTCGGCTTATCTGCAGACCTCGGCCTTCCCCTACCAGGACATCTTCCTGGATCTCGACCCCGCCGTCCGCGACCCTCTTGGCGATCCAGTCTGCCGCATCACCAACGGCTTCAAGGAGAATGAAGCGCGGGCGGCCGAGTTCGGTCAGAAGAAGATGGAGGAGTGGCTTCGGGCTGCGGGCGCCGTGCAGGTTCTACGCGCCCCGCCCAACCCGCCTGGCGCTACCACCCACGCATACGGCGGAACGCGAATGGGCAACAATCCCGAGACGAACGTAGTCGACCGCTGGGGATTCTCGCACGAAGCGCCTAATCTCGGAGTACTTGGTGCGTCCGTGATGGGCGTGAGCGGAGCGCGTAATCCTACGTTAACGGTGCAGGCGCTTTCCTGGCGGACCGCCGATCATCTGGCCAAGAACTGGAATTCGATTTCCTTGTAGCGAACCCTGAAGTTCGCGCGCGCATCCGCCGATAACAGTAATAGACTGATGCACGAGACCGCCGCAGCTATCGCAATCTTCGCCCCGACCCTCGCCGCCGCCTACCTGCTCGAGCGCTTATTGCTTGGACTGGTAGTGTGGTTTGTAACGCGGCACGCCGGGTAACCCGAGACGCTAAACCGAGACGATCCCGGTTATTTCTTCGCCGGCTTCTTCGACTCGTATCGAATCTGGTTCAGTGCCGTCATCGGCTTCCCGCTCCTCGCCCAAAATGGTTCACCACCCGAGAGTGGGGGCGCTTCACCGTCACCCTCCAGAGCCGGACTATGGCACGACACTATCTTGCCAGTCAGGAACAGCGATTTTAACACGACCGCCAATGCGGTAAACTGGCCCCATGCTGCGCGCGTTGGTCCTTTTGGCCGCCGCCGCGATCCCTCTATTCGCCTCCGACACTCCGATCTTTCCGCCCTTCCGCATTCTCGGAAACCTCTACTACGTCGGTGACGACGACCTCGCCAGCTACCTGATCGTCACGCCCCAGGGCAGCATCCTCATCAACACCGGTTACGAATTCTCGGTCCCCGAAATCCGTTCGCGGATGAAGACCCTCGGATTCCAATTCACCAACATCAAGATCCTCCTGGTAACCCACGCCCATAGCGACCACGCCGCCGGCCTGGCCACCGTGAAAAAGCTCACCGGCGCGAAAATGCTAGCCATGGAGCCCGAAGCGCCGCTGCTCGAATCCGGCGGCAAGACCGACTATCTGTTCGGCAGCAACGGCTGGTTCAATCCCGTCAAGGTCGACCGCACGTTCGAGGACGGTGACAAGATCGAGCTCGGCGGCGTCGAGCTGACCGCGCATCTTACCCCCGGACATACTAAAGGCAGCACCAGTTATACGTTCGACATCGCCGAAGGCGGCCGCACTTATCATGTCTTGATCGCGAACCTCGGCACCATCAATCCGGGAACGGTCTTGCTGCATAACCACGAATATCCCAACATCGCCGACGACTATGCGCAAACTTTCCGCATCCTGCGCGCTCTTCCTTGCGACATTTTCCTTACCTCCCACGCCTCCCAGTTTGGACTCTTCAGCAAATACCGTCCCGGGATGCCGTACAACCCCGAGAGATTCCTGGACCACGGCATTTATCTTCGCGTCATCGACCGCCAGGAGAATGCGTTCCTCGAACAGTTGGAAGAGGAAAAAGCCGACGACCAGGCCTGGCGCGATCACAAGCAGTTCAAAGACATTCCTCGTCAATGAAAGGATCTAATATGTGCCTTCGGCTCATGCGACTCCACTTAGTAACTGCCGCTGTTATAGGCTTAACGGGTATGGCCAACGCGCAGAATCCCGCTCCTCGCGACCTCAACCTCAGAGGCGACCGTTTCAAACCCCTCACCTACGACCAATTGACCCCTGAGCAAAAGACCATGGTGGAGCACTTGTTTGCGGGCGAACGCGGCGGAATGAATGGACCGTTCAACGTCCTGCTGCGAAGTCCTGAAATGGGCGATCTGGCGCAGAAACTGGGCGCACAATTGCGCTTTCACTCGGCGCTTTCGGGGAAACAGCGAGAGCTCGCGATTATCATTACAGCACGCTACTGGACCGCCCAATACGAATGGACTGCCCACCGCAAGCTCGCCATGCAGGCCGGTATAAGCCCCGCAATCGCGGATGCCATCGCAGCCGGCCAGCGTCCGTCATCCCTCGAACCCGATGAGGAAATCGTCTACAATTTTTGTAACGAGATCCTCAATACCAAGCACGTGAGCGATGCCACTTATAAAGCCGCGGTGGACAAACTGGGCGAACGAGGCGTCGTGGATTTGACCGCCTTGGTCGGCTATTACCAATTCGTCTCCATGATTCTGAACCTCGATCAGTATCCGCTGCCCGATGGAGCCAAGCCGGAATTGCAGACCATAAAGCCGCAGCCGTTAAAAGGAGGTCACGGTGAGTAAACTATCGATTTCCGGCCTTTTTCTGGTGTCTGCGTTCGCCTTCGCCGCGGATGCTCCGGTCCCTGACGCCACGTTTTCCAAAGACATCGCGCCCATTCTCCAGCGCTCCTGCCAGAACTGCCATCGCACCGGATCCATCGCGCCCATGACGCTCCTCACCTATAAAGAGGCTCGCCCTTGGGCTCGCTCCATCAAAGAGAAGGTCGTCCGCCGCGAGATGCCGCCCTGGCATATCGACCGCAACGTCGGCATCACCAAGTTCAAAGAAGATCCCTCTCTGACCGACGCCGAGATCGCGACCATTTCCAACTGGGTCGACCGCGGCGCACCCGAGGGAAATCCCGCCGACATGCCGCCGCCGCGCCAGTTCAGCGATCTCGATAAGTGGCAGATCGGCAAGCCCGACATCGTGGTGTCCATGAAAAAGCCCTATCGGTTGAAAGCCAATGGGCAGGACGAATATTACGACGTCGACATCGACCCCGGCTTCAAGGAAGACGTCTACATCCAGGCTGTCGAGACCAAGCCAGACACGGGCTTCAAGGTAGTGCATCATGCAACGACTAACCTGATTGAGGATCCGGAAGAAGATCCGGTCGGTCTCTTCTTGAATGAATATGCCGTAGGCAAGAACGCCGACATCTTCCCCGAGAATTCAGGCCGTCTGATCCGGGCTGGATCGAAGATCCATTTCAATCTGCATCTCCATCCCAATGGCGAAGTCACTCCGGTCAGCGTATCGCTCGGTCTCAAGCTGTTCCCCAAAGGTGTTGTTCCGAAGTACGTAGCCTTCACGCAGCACATGGGCGAGGTGACCGATCTCGATCTGCCGGCCGGCCAGATCACTCGCAGCGACGGCTATTTCCGGCTCCCCAGACCCGCGCTGATTTCCGCGTTTCAACCCCATTTCCACACCCGTGGCAAAGCGCAGTGCATGGAGGTGATCTATCCCGATGTTCGCGCGGACTCTGCCCGTCCCGGTCCCGCGCGATCAGAAACACTCAGTTGCGTGAGCAATTACCAGTTCGGCTGGAGCATTACTTATCCGTACGCCGAAGATGTCGCGCCTTTGCTGCCCGCCGGCGCAGTGATTCACGTCACCACCTGGCACGATAACACCGACAACAACAAGTTCAATCCCAACCCGAAGAATTGGGTCGGATACGGCCAGCGGACCATCGATGAAATGAGCTTCGCCTGGGTCAGCTTGTACTATCTGGACGAAGCCGATTATCAGCAGCGTGTCCAAGCTAGAAATCTCCAGGCCAAAAAGCAGCAATGAAGCAGCCGTTGTGCCTGGCCGCGTTGGCCCTCAGTGTCGTTATGGGTGTACGCGCTCAACCGCCCGCGCCCACCTACATTCCGCAAACGAAGTTTTCAACCGGCCAGGATGTCCAACCGGTATTTGAAGGATGGCTGCGAAACGCCGACGGCACCTTCACCATGGTCTTCGGATATTTCAACCGGAATTGGGAGGAAGAGCTAGCGATTCCGGCCGGACCCGATAATAGGCTGGAGCCCGGCGATCCGGATCGCGGCCAGCCCACCTACTTCCTTCCGCGACGCCAGCAATTTATTTTTCGAGTGCAAGTCCCGGCGGATTGGGGACAGAAAGAGCTGGTCTGGTCGATCACCGCGCACGGCAAAACCGAAAAAGCGTACGCGCAGCTTTTGCCGGTGGAAGAAATCAGCGAACGGATGATCATGACACGCGGCGGCCTGAATCCTGGCGAGGATGATCCCAACCAGCCGCCCTCCATCAGGATTGCTCCCCTTGTCGCAGCCAGGGTGGCGACGCCTTTGACCCTAACCGCGCTAGTGACCGACGATGGACTTCCCAAGCCCCGGCCCCAGCCGAAACCTCGCCCGGGCGCTCAAAGTAACACCGTCGCCTCGCGCCCTAAAGGCCTGAACGTCAACTGGCTCGAATATAAAGGACCGGCGAAAGTTGCCTTCGACCCCGCGGGCATGATCATGGTCGCCGACGGTAAGGCGGTCGCGACCGCGCAATTCTCCCAACCCGGAACCTATGTGCTGCGCGCCACTGCGAACGACGGCGCATTATCCACCATGATCGACGTCACTATCACTGTCTCCCCCTAGTGGAACGGCAAAATCCTGGCCGCTTCACCGTCGCGCTAATTTCCTTGTATATTAGAATGCACGAGGCGATCTTGCACCCAGCCTCCAGGTAGAATCGCGAGCGTTGGAGCTTCAATGACCCTTATACGACTGATAACGGCGACAATCGTTCTGGGAACGATTCCATTTGCACTGGCGCAGTCAACCGACACGCCGGACTTCGAATACTTCAAGACGCGTGTCCAACCCATCTTCTTAAAGAAGAGAGCGGGCCATGGCCGCTGCGTCATCTGCCACGGAGAAGGCGGCGCGCCAGGTGGCTTCGGCCTGCAGCCTTTGGCCCATGGCAGTTCGACTTGGACCGACGAGCAGTCCCGCCAAAACTACCAGACAGCTCTGCGCTTGATCGCTCCTGGCGACCCAACCGGCAGCGTTCTGCTCCTGCATCCCCTTTCGCCCTTGGCGGGCGGAGATGTTTTTCATGGGGGCGGGCGGCAATTCGAGTCTAAGGAAGATCCGGACTGGCAGGTACTGGCCGATTGGGTCAAGCAAGCCAAGCCGCCGGCCTACAGCAATCTGAAAATTATCGAGCCGGCCCAACTTGGACACACCATGTATAATTTCGACGCGGCGCTCGGTGTGGATTGCAACTTCTGCCACGCTCGGGATTTTGCCGCCGACACGAACCCGATGAAGGATATGGCGCGCCGCATGATCAACATGAACAAGCAAATCAACACCACTGCGCGAGTGACCTGCTTCACCTGCCATCGTGCTCAGCCCGTCCCCAAACTCACGCCCGATCCCGTTGCATCAGACTTTTGAAAGGAATTTTAGAAACATGATCCGTATTATTAAAAAACAATGGCTCCCGCTGCCGATGTTATTAGCGCTGCCTCTGATGGCCGCTTCGGTGCGGATTTATCAAACCAACGCCGGAGGTGATGAAGTTGATGTCATCGACACTGGGGCGAACAAAGTAGTGTTCGAAGTCAAAGACATCGAGGTTCCACACGGTGTCACGTTTTCTCCGGATGGTTCTCGCGCCTACATCACCTGCGAATCGGAAAATACCGTGTGGGCCACCGACACCAAGACCGGCAAGCTCCTGGGCAAAGCCAATCTGAGCGGTCATCCCAATAACCTCTCCGTTACCAAGGATGGGAAGCGGCTTTTTATCGCCATCGTGACCGCCCCCGGCGGCATCGATGTGGTCGATACGGACTCGCTTAAGGTCATCAAGACCATTCCAACCAAGGGCGGCATGCACAATACATTCGCGACGCCCGACGGCAAATACATCATCGGCGGATCCGTTGTCGGAAAGATTCTCTACACCATCGACCCTCAGAGCATGGAGATACTTTGGGAGCACAAATTCGATCTCGGTGTGCGGCCCATCGCATTCGAGCGGGCGCCCGATGGTTCCACCAGCCGCTTATTCATCGAGCTTTCTGACTTCAACGGCTTCGCGGTCCTGGATTTCAAAACGCACGAAGAAGTAGCGCGTATCAAGAACCCCGACTTTCCCAATGGCGGACACGTCGGAGGAGGCGCTCCCTCTCACGGCATCATTGTTTCGCCCGATAACAAAACACTGTGGGTGAATAGTTCGCCGGCGAACGCGGTTTTCATTTACTCGCTTCCCGATATCAAGCCCATCGGTTATGTCCCCGTCGGTACCGTGCCGGACTGGCTCGCCATGACTCCCGACGGTAAGTCGCTCTATGTGGCCAATTCAGGATCCAATTACGTCTCGGTGGTCGACACTGCCAGCCGAAAAGAAGTGGCCCGCGTTCCCGTCGGCCAGGTTCCCAAGCGCAACGGCATGGTGGTCATTCCCTGATGAGCCGAGGTCTATACCTCAGTTCCGCGCTTCTGCTCCTTATTCCCGGGTGGGCATCCGCCCAAAGCGAGTGGCTCACCTGGGGGTACGATCAGGAGCGCACCGGATGGAACAAATCGGAAACCACGCTTTCGAAGGATAATGTTTCCCAGCTCGAACTGAAATGGGTGGCGCAGTTAGGCACGCAGCCCAACGAAACGGTTCTCTCCACGCTCACCGCGCCGTTGATCGTCAATGCCAATGCTGCGCAAGGCGCCCACACCTTGGTTTTTACCGTCGGCAGTGACGATACCGTCTATGCGATCGATGCCGACACCGGAAAAATCAGTTGGCAGCGAAAGTTCCCCAATACGCTCTCCCCGAAAATGACTGCCACGTGGCTCTGCTCCAACACCCAGAACGCCACGCCGGTGATCGACAAGGATTCGGGGATTATCTATCTCAACACTACCGACGGAAAGTTGCGTGGCCTCAGTGTTACAAACGGAGAGGACCGGTTGCCGCCGACCGACTTCATCACGCCCCACGCGCGCAACTGGAGTCTCAACCTGATTGATGACGTGATTTACACCGCTCTCGGCCGCGGTTGTGGCGCCGCCGCCGCGCATTTCACCGCTGTGGACTTAAAAGATCCTAGCCGGCGCGCGGTCGAGTTTTATACCAGTACGGCCCGGCAAGCTGGCGCCTGGGGACGCGGCGGTCTCGTTCGCGGTCCGAAGGGAATCTACGCGCAAACCGCGGATGGAGTCTACGATCCGGCGGCCGGCAAGTTCGGCAACACGGTGATGCTTCTCCATCCCAAGACCCTGCAGTTACTGGATTCCTTCACCCCATCGGATTGGGAGTACTTGAACACTAAAGATCTGGATTTGGGCGCGGCCGGTCCCGTGATTTTCCCGTTCAAGCAATTTACCCTGGTGGCATCCGCCGCCAAACAGGCCGTCCTTTATCTTCTGGACGCCAACAAATTAGGCGGCGCGGATCATCACACTCCGTTGTATCGCTCGTCCCCCTGGGGCAACGATGAAGTGCTTCTGGCCGGCCGTGGTGTCTGGGGCGCGATGGCTAGTTGGGAAGATCCTGCAGGCCGGCGGTTCATTCTGATGCCCATGTGGGGCCCTCCCGCCAAAGAAGCGCCGGGTTTCAAGTACACTTACGGCGACGCCCCGGAGGGCAGCGTCATGGCCTTTGAAGTGGTTCTGGATAACGACAAAGTGAGCGTGGTTCCAACCTGGAGATCGCGCGACATGCATGTGCCCGACCCGCCTGTCGTAGCGAATGGAGTCGTATACGCCATTCAAACCGGAGAGAACACGCAGCAGGGTAGAGGCGCAACCGCGAAAACCCGCAGCACCCCGGTCACCAACGAAATTCTTTATGCGTTCGATGCGGCAAACGGCAAAGAGTTGTACTCCAGTAAAGAAACCATCCGCGGTTGGACCCACTTTTCTGAGCCGGTGGTAGCGGCTGGAAAAGTATACGTTGCTACCTGGGACGCCAAGATCTATGCCTTTGGCCTGAAGAAATAATGGACCGCCTCCCGGCAGCGGCGCCACGACGCCTCGTCCTCTTCCTTGCTATCTTCACCGGTCTCCTCTGCGCTAACCCCAGCTTCAGCGTCAAGGACTACGGCGCTACCGGAATCAAATCAGACGACGCCCGGCCGGCCCTGCAGCGCGCCATCGACGCCTGCGGCAAAGCCGGTGGAGGAACCGTCTACATTGGCCCCGGTGAGTACACCAGCGGCCAGCTCCACTTGCGCTCCGGCGTGCGGCTCTATCTGGAAGCCGGAGCGACGTTATTTGCCTCCTTGGACGGCGCGCAGTTCGACCCCTCGCCTAAATCCGCGCTGATCTCCGGCGAAGATCTGCACGATATCGCTCTCGAAGGCCGCGGCACGCTGGACGGCCAATCCACCTATGAATGGCATCTCAATAGCATCACCGATTACTACATTCTCCCCAACCAGCGTCAGATGGAAGCCACCGGCAAACCGCTTATGCGTCCCTTCCCCCATGGCTTTCCCGACGAAAAGATTTATCCACGCTTGGTCCTGCTGTTGCGTTGCACCGACGTGCGCATCACCGGATTAAGATTCCTCCGGTCGCGCAGTTGGACCATTAATCCGTATGCCTGCAAGCGCCTGCTCATCGATGGCGTCTACATTTACTCCAGCCAGAAAGATGGCGTGTGGGCCGATGGCATTGATCCCGATGGTTGCCAGGATGTCCGTATTGCCAACTCCACCGTGGAAACCGGCGATGACGCGCTGGTATTCTACTCGGCCGATATTTGGGGACCCGCGCTACCGGTTGAAAACGTGACCGTGACGAATTGCCGCCTGTCTTCGTCCTCCAGCGCGATCAAGTTCTGCGATGTGAATTCGAACGCCATCCGCCGCGTCAACATCGATAACGTGGTCATTACCAATTCCAACCGCGGCATCGCGTTCATGGTATTCGACGGCGGCATTGTTGAAGATGTGGTCCTGTCGAACATCACCATCGAGACTCGGCGCTTCGATTGGTTTTGGTGGGGCGATGGCGATCCCTTGCATTTCAACATCAAGCGGCGAGGTGAAGTCGACCCAACCAGGCGCGGCAACGAACCGGCCGCCGGCAAGATTCGCAACGTCATCATTCAGAACGTCATTGCTCACGGCGTCGGGGCCTCAGTGATCAACGGTCATCCGGACAGTTGGCTGGAGGGCGTAAGACTGGACAATGTGAAGCTCTTTGTGTCGTCCGATCCCGCTGCCCCCTACGAAAACACCGCTACGGCGCTGACCGTTCGGCAAGCGCGCGGCTTGCGCTTGAGTAATCTTGAGATCGATTGGGAAAAACCTTATGCGGTAACCTGGCGTAATGGCTTGTCTCTGGATCAGGTGAAGGATGCCATCCTCGATCGCGTGGAGGTTCATCCAGCGCCGGGTTCAAAATCGCAACCTGTCATTTCAAAAGACGCTGACTATACGGTGCGGCCAAAGTAATTACGCTTCTTTACAGCCGCGACCTGTAACTACCAACCTTCATGAACATCGCCGTTAGTTGCAATCCGATTATCTCCGCCAAATGAAATGTCGTTTCTCCGGCCTTCTCACGCGCCTACGCCTGTTTGGTCACGCCGACGCCTGTTTAGTCAAGTAGGTGTCGCGATGAGTCGCAACAACCCCAGCTCTGCCGTACCGGGAAGAGGTGCGCGACCCCGTCGCGCGCCTTCCCCCTACGTCCGCTGATTGAATAAGCACCCTAACTAGCGTTTCTCATTACTAGCTACGTGCCCCCGTCCATCCCGCATTTCGTTGCCTTTGAAGTGCGCGGCATCGACGCGTTTAGCTGGCTCGGCCTTCTCGCCTCGTTGCGGCATTGGGCCCTTATAGCCATGTTCCGGATGGTAGCGGTTATTTACATGTCCTCTAAACTCGGCGGGTCCGTGAAACCAGGGGCCCGCTCCGATGAACACGCCATCGGTAAACCATTCGGGGCCATAATAACCAGCCGGCGCGCAGGCATACGGAGCGACATCATAGTACCCATATGGACAATCGGGGGCTACACCGACGTTGACGCTAACCTGAGCTTGTGCTGCTTTAGGGGCCAAGCTGATCCCAGCTAAAGCAGTTAACATTACAAATGCGAATCCGCGCATTCAGTCACCTCGTAATTATTAGAGGTGAGCTATTTAATAACTGTTTCGAGGAAAGTCGCGAGTAACATATCAGTTAACGCGCCCGAATTCCTTGACCTGGAAGTACCCCAGCCTGTAACTTGCCGTCACGGACCACGAAAGTGCCGCCCACCAGCACGTACCGGAATCCTTCGGAATACTGGCGCGGATTTTCGAAAGTGGATTTGTCCACTACTGTGCTGGGGTTAAAGACCGAGAGGTCGGCGTCGGCGCCGGATTTGATACGGCCCTTCTGCCGCATTTGTGGCGACATGGCTTCCAGCCGCTGGGCAGGCATTAGCGAAGATTTTCGGATTGCGTCCATCAGAGTGAGCGCCTTCTCCTCGCGAACGTACTTTCCCAGAACGCGGGCGTACGTTCCCGCCGAACGCGGATGGTCCAGAATGCCGTCGCTCGCGATCATCACAGAGGGACTTGCAATCGCCAGCCGCACCATTTCCTCTGTATTGCTAAATTGGGCGACGAAGCCGCCTTGCTTTCGGTAACGTTCAAACGTTTCCCGCGTAAGCCGCTCGCCCGTGGGCGGCCACAGGAAACTCGCGAAATACTCGGGAGGCCGGCTCTCCCAGCCGTTATAAATCGCCGAGGCGATCTCAGTCATACCCGCCGTGTAAGGATAAGCCTCCGTCGTTACATCTAATCCGCGGGCTCGCACGCCTTCGATCAAACGCAGCGCTTCAGCGGTTTTAGTAGTTGCAGCGCTGTTGATATGCACGATATGCAGGGGAGCGCCTGAAGCAGCGGCATCTGTTATCACCTCTTGCATCGACGCGATTACATTGCCACCGCGCATATGCACAAACACCGGCCGTCTGAACTTCGCAGCTAGGTAAAACAAATCCAGAATCTCGTCATACGTGGCGGTGGGCGTGTAGGTGATTCCCATGCCCATTCCGAGCCCACCCTCGTCCAGACCTTTTTCCACGGCCGCTAGGATAGCCTTCTGCTCCTCAGGCGTCGCGGGATGGTTCATGGCCGCGTCCCGCGGAAGCAGGCCGCCCGTGTCGTGCATGACCGCCATTCGCGCCGGAATGTGCCCCGAACTCGCTCCGAAATTGATAGCGGATTTGCCATCGCGTGCCGCGTACCATTCGCTCACCGGCGACGCGCCCACTTCCAGTTCCAGAGCGGTGGTCACCCCATCCATGGCTTTGAACCCGTACGCCTCGGGCGTTTGTGAGTGTTGGTGCAGATCGATAAAGCCGGGTGCGACCACCAGGCCCCTGGCATCCACTTCCACCTTGCCGCGCAGTTGGCCCGCGGAGATTGCGGCGATCTTATTACCGGTTATGCCCACGCTGCGCACCGCGTCGAGGCCGGATTCGGGATCCATCACTCGGCCGCCTTGAAGAACAACGTCGTAGGTTTGCGCCGTCAGGAGCGCCGGAAACAACCAAAGCAGGAATCGCACAATGCTAGTCTATCTGAGGGATGCGATCCCCGGAGTTTTCCTTATGCTTCGACGAGATTTGCTGAAATTTGTACCGCCGGTTGTCCTGATGCCGCAGTTAAAATCCGCGCCCCGGCTCAAAATCACCGACATTCGAATCGTCAATCTGAAGAGCGTTCGCGAAACCGGAAAAATGGAGGCGGCCTGGAATCCGGGAACCGTCGGCACATACCGGATCGGCGGTGGCTCGGTCATCGAGATTCATTCCGACCAGGGACTCTCCGGCATCGGCCCGGCCATCGATGCCGGTGCGCTCGCGCCGTCCAAAGCGCAGCTCATCGGCATGGACCCATTCGCTATCGAACAACTGGCTGGTCCGCTGCGCTATTACGTAGGCCAAAGTCCGCGTACTGTTTCCAGTCTGGAAATCGCTCTCTGGGACCTCATTGGCAAAGCCGCCGGACAGCCGCTCTACAAAATCTGGGGCGCCGCCAAAGACCGCGTGCCCGCCTACGCCAGCATGATCCAGCTTTCTACGCCTGAAGAACGAGCAGCCCTGGCGCTCCAGTTGAAATCCCAGGGCTGGAAGGCAATCAAGCTCCGCGCGCATTACCAGACCTTGAAAGAGGACGTGCGGCTGGTGGAAGCGGTGCGCAAAGCGGTCGGCGACGACATGCAGATTATGGTCGACGCCAATCAGGCGCAATCTTTCGGGACGTGGCAGCCGGGCGTAATGTGGGATTTTCGGCGCGCGCTGGAGACCGCCCGGGAACTCGAGCGTTTGAACTGCTTCTGGTTGGAAGAGCCGCGGCTGCGCTACGCCTTCGATGAGTTGGCTGAACTGAACCGCTTGGTGAGCATCCCCATCGCCGGAGGAGAGAACAATCGCGGAGTGCACGAATATCGTTGGATGCTCGAACAGAACGTCTTCGATATCCTGCAGCCCGACATTATGGTAGCCGACGGCGTTACTGGTTTTCGTGAGATCGGAGCCTTGGCCAAAGCCCATAACAAGAGAGTGATTCCGCATCACGGCGGGGGTAATCTCGGCACCATCGCCCAGCTCCACGCCATTGCCTCCTGGCCGCACGCGCCCTGGATCGAAATCCTGCACGACCCGCCCATTGCCGCCTATACCAATGGGTTCGCGATTATGGAGAACCCGCCGCTGGTGGATAAAGAAGGGTATCTGAACCTGCCCTCGGGTCCTGGCTTAGGCGTCTCGATCAACAAAGACTTGATCTCGACATAACGGAACCACGGCCATACCGCCGTCCTAACCAGAAACCAGAAACCAGAAACCAGAAACTAGAAACCAGAAACCGTATGCTTTCCCCCGCACGCCAAGTCGCGTACGATGTCCTCCGTAAGGTGCATGCCGGCGGCTATGCATCCGACCTTTTGTTGAAGTACTCGGCCAAGCTTGACTCTCGCGATGCATCGCTCGCCTCCGAGATCGTGTTTGGATGCCTTCGCTATCAGGCCCAGCTCGACCATGTCATCGCGCTTCTCACAGCCGGCTCGCTGGACCTGGAAGTCCGGATCGCGCTGCGCATCGGAATATACCAATTGCGCTATCTGGAACGCATTCCCCCCCATGCCGCCGTCGGCGAGAGCGTCGAACTGGTGAAGCGGGCCAAGAAGACCTCCGCGGCCGGCTTGGTCAATGCCGTCCTTCGAAAAGTGGACCGCCAGCCGATCGCTTGGCCCGACTGGTCAGTCGAGCTCTCAATGCCCCAATGGCTGCTCGAAAAATGGGAGCGCCGGTTCGGATCCGAGACCACTGAGACGATCGCTCGCGAATTCCTAAAACCCGCTGAGACCTACATCGCGAGCACCGGCCGGATTCAGGACCTGGGCGCCCAATCCATCGTTCCGCTGTTGGACCTCCACCCAGGTCAATCCTTCCTCGATCTGTGCGCGGCGCCCGGCAACAAGACCGCTCAGGCCATCGAGTATGGCGTCGACGCAGTCGCCTGCGATATCCACTGGCATCGGCTGAAACAACTGGCCGATCTCAACTGCCGGCGCGTGGTGCTGGATGGAACTCAGCCTTTGCCTTTCCACGCCAGGTTCGACCGCATCCTGGTGGACGCCCCTTGCTCCGGTACCGGCACCCTGGGGCGCAATCCGGAAATCAAGTGGCGTTTGCAGCCGTCCGACCTGATCGACCTGCATCGTAAGCAAGTCGCCCTCTTGCGTAATGCAATTGAGTGCCTTAAACCCGGCGGTCTGCTGGTTTATTCCACCTGCTCGCTCGAGGAGGAAGAAAATCGGCTGGTGATCGAAACCGTCCATCGGCGCTGGCGCGTGGTGGAACGCTTGCCGGGCCGGGACCAAGGGGATGGGTTTTTCGCCGCTGTGCTAACATCGGACTAGTTTTTATCCCGAATGGTCGAAATCCTTCCATCTATCCTCGCGGCGGATTTTGCTCGCTTGGGCGAGGAGATCGCTAAGGTCGAACAGGCCGGCGCATCCATCCTGCATGTGGACGTGATGGACGGGCACTTCGTGCCCAATCTCAGCCTCGGGATCCCGGTGGTGCAATCAATTCGGAAAATTACTAAGCTACAATTGAATGTTCACCTTATGATTACCGACCCGGATCGTTTTGCACCTGAGTTCATTCGGGCCGGCGCCGATCACGTGCTGGTTCACCAGGAGGCTTGTACTCACCTGGACCGCACTCTGCGGCTGATCCAACAGGAAGGCGCGCTGGCCGGCGTGGTCATAAATCCGGCAACGCCGGTATCCACTTTGAGCGAGGTCCTCGATTTGGTCGGAGAAGTGCTTGTCATGAGCGTGAATCCCGGGTTCGGCGGCCAGCATTTCATCCCCAACGCTCTTAGGAAAGTTCAAGCGTTGGCGTGGCGGCGCAAAGAGTTAGGGCTGGATTTTGCAATTTCAATCGACGGCGGCGTGGAGCTTCACAACGCCGCGGACATAGTGCGCGCGGGGTGTGACTGGTTGGTTGCAGGGACGTCGATTTTTCACACTCCCGGTCCGGCGGAAGCGTTCGTCGGGATGCAGCGGGCGGCCCGCGAGGCTACCCTCGCCCGAGTATGAGTTAAGCTTGTAGGTTAATTCTCGTAGGTTTACTAATCAGGGTTTACAAACATGGCTAAATATTTTTTGGTTGTAGTGCTGATGGCAGGTTTGCTGGCTTCCTGCGGTTTCAAACGCAAGAAGTACGACAACCCGATCACTAAGGATACCAAGCAGCCCGATAAAGTCTTGTTCGACCGAGCTATCAACGATATCGAGCACGGCCGCTTCGAGGTCGCCCGCATCACTCTCAACACCCTCATCAATACCTACGATCAGAGCGAGTTCCTGGCCAAGGCCAAGCTCGCTGTCGCCGACAGTTGGTATCGCGAGGGCGGTGCGGCGGGTCTGGCGCAGGCCGAGGCCGAATACAAGGACTTTATTCTGTTTTATCCCACCATGGAGGAAGCGGCCGAATCCCAACAAAAAGTCTGCATGATCCATTACAAGCAAATGGATAAAGCGGACCGCGATCCGAACCAGGCGTTGCGCGCCGAGGATGAGTGCCGTCAACTGATTGTCCAGTTCCCCAATAGTAAGTTCGTGGACGAGACCCAGCAGCTTTTGCGCAACATCCAGGAAGCGCTGGCCGACGGTGAGTACAAGGTCGGATTTTACTATTACAAGAGGGGCAGCAATTTTGCCGCCGCTAACCGCTACGCGCACCTTGTGGATCAGTATCCCCTGTACAGCAAAGCGGATGAAGCCCTTTTCGAACTGGGCGACTCCTATGCCCGCCTGGGCAATCGTTTTCGCACGCAGGAAGGCGAAGCGTACGCCCGCATCGTGAGAGATTATCCGCTGAGCGATTACGCCGACACTGCCAAGAGGAAACTGCAGGAACTGGAAATGACGGTTCCCGAACCCGATCCGAAAGCCGTCGCCCGGATGCAGTTTGAAAAGGACAATCGGCAAAAGGTTGGAATGTTGTCCAAGACCACCGGGTTGCTGCTAAAACGCGGACCCGATGTCAACGCCGCCGCGCGCTCGGGCGCGCCCGCCATGACCACACTGCGGCCCCCGGTTCCCCTCAGCGTGCCGCCACAAACCGGCGCGCCTGGCTTTACCGGCGATGTGACTGCCACCACGGTTAGCGATTCCACGGCGCTCGATACCAAACCGGATGCGCGCGCCAATCCGCCGGGTTCCCCAGCAGCCGCCGCGGGCCAGCCCGCTACTGACGCGGCAGGAAAACCCGTCGCCAGTCCAGCCGCCGCCACTCCAGCCACCACCGGCACAGCCGCCGCGGCCAATCCGCAGGCGCAGCCACAAACCGCGGGCGATCAAGCCAAGGCGCAAAAGAAAAAGAAGAAGGATAAGAAGAAGCCGCAACCGGCCGACACCACCCAGCCCGCGGCGGCTCCGGCTGCCTCATCGAGCAGCGCCAACCCGACGAAGCTTTGAGCCGCATCCTGCTGGCTGACGACAGCCCACACGCGCAACGTATGGGCGAGCGTATTCTGCGCGAAGAAGGTTTCGAAGTAGTCAGCCTCACCGACGGCGACGCTGCCGTGCTGCGGCTGGCCGATGTCGATCCCGATCTCATTCTGGCGGACGTATTTCTTCCCGGGAAATCCGGCTTCGAGCTGTGCCGCCATGTGAAAGGCGATCCGCTATTGAGGCATGTCCGCGTCGTCCTCACCGCTGGGCTGCTGGAACCCTTCGATGAAGAAGAAGCCACGCGGGCCGGCTGCGATGCCATTCTCAAGAAGCCTTTCGAAGCCTCCAAAGTCATGGAGACCATTCATCCGCTGGTGAAGGAGGCGCAACTGGCGCGCGGTCTCTTCGCCGAAGCGCTGGTCTCGGCGGCATCGTCGCCTGCCGGCCCGCAAGTTTCCAATGCTCTTCCCGCTGCTGCGCCTGAAATCGATCCGGAGCGCGTCCGCGCCGCCATCACTCTGGCCCTCGATGCCGCCCTCCCGGCCATGATCCATGAAATTACCGAGCGCGTCTTGATAGCATTGGGTCATTGACCCATGCCTGACAATACTTTCGACATCGTTTCCAAAATCGATCTGGCCGAGGTGAACAACGCCATCCAGCAAGCTCTCAAAGAGGTGATCACCCGCTATGATCTGAAAGACTCCAAATCTGAGATTCAACTCAACGAGAAGGACCACAAAATCCTGTTGGCCAGCCAGGATGAATATAAGCTCAAAGCCGTCACCGAAGTGCTGGAGCAGAAGCTGGTGAAGCGCAAAGTGCCGCTGAAGGGGATGATCTTCGGGCCACTGATTGAATCCGCTGGTTCCACCGTGCGCCAGGAGATCTCGCTGCAGCAAGGCATTCCCATCGAAAAAGCACGCGAAATCGTCAAGATCATCAAGGACAGCAAGAAGAAAGTGCAGGCTTCCATCCAGGGCGATCTGGTGCGAGTCTCCGGACGCGACCGCGATTCCCTGCAGGATGTGATCGCCCTACTGCGCGGCCACGACTTCGGCATCGACATGCAGTTCACCAATTACCGCACGAATTGATGCCGCGCCGCATACAATCGCTGGCTATCGACGGGCCGGCCGGAAAGCTCGAAGCCTTGCTTGAAGAACCTGAAGACCAGGCTCCCAATGCGGCCGTCCTGGTCTGTCATCCGCATCCTTTACATGGCGGCACGATGCACAACAAAGTGGTGTATCGGATTGCGCGTGGTATGCGAAGGGCCGGAGCGGTGGTGCTGCGATTCAACTATCGCGGCGTCAACCGGAGCGAGGGCAAGTACGACGACGGCCGCGGCGAAAGCGAGGATGCACGCTCGGCGCTCGAAGTGCTTCGCTCCCGATATCCGGACTTGCCTTTTTCGCTCGCCGGCTTCTCCTTCGGATCACGGATCGTCTTGAAGCTAGGCTGCGAGGTCAGTGAAGTGTCCCGCCTGATCGCCGTGGGCTTTCCGGCCAGCTATCAGGATTCGAGCGACCTTGGCCGTTGCGACGTGCCCCGCGTCTTCATCCTGAGCACGCATGATGAATTTTGCCCGGTCCCCGCGATGGAGGCCTACTTTAGCGGCTTGACCGGTCCCAAGGAACTCATCTGGATCGAAGCTCGCGATCACTTCTTCGCGGGCGCGCTGGACGAGGTCGAGGAAGCAGTGGCAGGTCTCCGACCCGCCAGCTAGGTAGCGTGCCGCAATTCGCGCTCAAGCCGTCGCGCGGCTCGCTCGCTGATCAGGTTAGCGACCTTAGATAGCAAGTCGGGAACATCCTCGGGCTTAATCAGCATCCGGGATTGCGTTTTCGGCTTCGGCGTCTGCTTTGCGTTCTGATAGGTGGTGACAATGGCAGTAGCCGGCTTATAATCCATCATCCGGGCATGCGCCAGGACTTTCAGACCGGCTTGCGGGGATTCCATCTGGAGATCGCTTAGTACTAGCTGGTACTCATGATCCTCCAGCTTTCCAACTGCCTCCGCGGCCGAAGCAGCGGCATCTACCCTGTAACCACCAGCTTCCAGTACTGTTTGTAACGTTAAACGGGAGGTTGGATCGTCGTCAACCAATAGGACTCGAGCGAGCTCGATGTCCATAAAACGATCTGCGTAACTCATTATTTTCATCCGGAGCCACCCGTCTCCTAGGTATAGTTTAAACGAATAGTCAGGAAATGGAAGTGAAGATTTCGAGTAGCTTTAAAACTACGATAGTAGTTCGTGACTAGCCGGGCTGGAATACCCGTTCAAAAATCTGATCGACGTTGCCTAACTGTCTGGAAACAGAGAAGCTTCTATCGATTTGCTCCCGGGTCAAATATTTGGCGATCCCAGGGTCGGCCACAATGGCAGCATGGAAGTCGCTATCTTCCTCCCACGCTCGCATGGCATGAGCCTGCACGACTCTGTAGGCTTCCTCACGAAGCATACCCGCGGCCGTCAGGTCTAGAAGCAGCTGGCCTGAAAATACCAGACCTTTGGTCAGGTCCAGATTCATCTGCATGCGCTTGGGATACACCCGAAGACCGGCGATCAGCCATTCGGTCTTCGATAGCATGTAATCGACCAGGATGGTCGAATCGGGCAGGATAATGCGCTCCACCGAGGAATGGGAAATGTCCCGCTCGTGCCACAGCGCGACGTTCTCGAAGGCCGCTTGGGCGTTCGAGCGCACTACTCGGGCCAGCCCGCAGATCTGCTCCGAGGTCACGGGATTCCGCTTGTGGGGCATGGCTGAAGAGCCCTTCTGGCCGGCGGAAAACGGTTCTTCGGCCTCGCGCACCTCGGTTCGTTGCAAGTGACGGATTTCCAAGGAGATTTTCTCCAGCGCCGCCGCGATCAGCGCGAGCGCCGAGACGTAGTTGGCGTGCCGATCGCGCGAGATCACCTGCGAAGCTATGGGAGCGGGCCGCAGCCCCAGCCGCCGGCAGATGCGCTCCTCAGCCTCCGGTCCGATGTGGCCGAAGGTTCCCACGGCACCCGAGATCTTGCCGACCCGCAATTCCTCCGCGGCGGCGCAGAAACGCATGCGATTTCGACGCATTTCGTCATACCAAAGCGCCAATTTCAGCCCAAAAGTGATGGGTTCTGCGTGGATTCCGTGCGTCCTTCCAATCTGGATCGTGTGCTTAAACTCCAGGGCGCGGGCCTTCAATCTATCTTCTAACCGGCTGATTCCATTCACTATAATAGTGGAGGCAGCGCTCAACATCAAAGCTTGCGCGGTATCTACTACATCATTAGAAGTTAGCCCGTAATGCAGCCATCTCGAAGCCTCGGAGTGCCCGGCGGCCGCCATGCTTTCTGCGACTGCGGTGGTGAAAGCGATAACATCGTGTCGAACCTCGCGCTCGATCTCCTGAATGCGGGAAACGGTGAATCCGGCGTGCTCGCGCAACAACTTAGCCGCGTCGGAGGGAACCTCACCGGTCTCAGCCAGCGCTTCGGCAGTGGCCAGTTCAACTTCGAGCCACTGGCGATACTTGTTCTCTTCGCTCCAGATGCGGCCCATTTCGGGCCGGGTATAGCGGTCGATCATTTAGCAGACCTCGAGCATTTAGTAGGCGAAGACCTCGGTCTGTTGTTTGGGCTCCGCCACTACCAGGCGCGTGAAAAGCGCGCGGCCGCTACCGTCGAGCGCACGGCCTGCCGTGGTGCGTACGATCTGGGGATGATTGTTATGCTCGCTCAAATGCCCGAGCACCAACGTGTTAATGGAGGAGTCAAGATCGAAGCGGATGAAATCGGAAACGACGTCGTTCGACAGATGTCCTTTGCGGCCCATCACTCTCTGTTTCACCGACCATGGATAGGGGCCGACTTTGAGCATTTCGAGATCGTGATTCGATTCGAGCACCAGCAGATCGGCGCCTCGCAGATGGAACTTAACCGATGCAGGCATATAACCGAGATCGGTAACCACGCCGATTTTAATGCCTTGCGTGCGAAAGCAGAATCCGACCGGATCGATGGCGTCATGCGGAACCGTGAAGCTATCTATCTCGATATCGCCGACGGAAAAAGTCGAGCCGGCCTGAAAGCAGTCGAGCTTAGGGTTGTACTCTTCCCAGGGAATCGCGGGAGCGGTGAGCCGCGTGATGAAAATGGGTACGTTTCGATTATTCAGTCGGGCTATGGGCACCAGACCGCTGACGTGATCGGAGTGCTCGTGGGTGACCAGGATGCCATCCAGACTTTCGGGATTTTCGTCAATCGCAACCAGCCGTGCCACAATATCGCGCTTGCTCAAGCCGGCGTCGACCAGGATGCGAGTGCGTTCCGTGCGGATGAAAGTACAGTTTCCCGAACTGCTGCTTGCGAGCACACAGATTTTGACGATAGCGCCCCTCCCGGTCTTAAGTTGTAGGGTACCGCAAGTGTAGTCTATCGAGTAGCGGTGGATTGAGTTTTCAGGCTGAGTTTTACCATCGAAGCGGCGGCCATGTATCGCACGGCGTGACGATCGTCATTGAGGAGCGGCTGCAATTTCGCAATAGTGTCCTCGTTGCCGCGGTCGCCGAGAGCCTTGCAGACCGCCACGCGGACGGCCCAGTTGTTATCGGCGAGCGCCCACTCCAGCAACGTCAGCGCGTAGGGGTCGGAATCTTTCCCCAGAACTTCAGCCGCTTGGGCACGCCCTGGAATGCCGGACAGACCTTTCACTTCTTTCGTGGCCTCCGTAACCGCAGTGATCCCGATGCCCGCCGGGCCAAGTATGCCGGCCGCTTCAGAGACGCCCATCAGGGCAAGCTGATCCGGCTTCAATCTCTTCTTGGCATCCTTCATGGCCTTCTGCATCTTAGTCGGGCCATCCGGACGCTCCCCTTCAAGCACTTCCTGAAAAATCGTTCGACCGGTTTGGTCTCCGAGATTCCATAATGCTCGGGCAGCTGTAAATGCGACCTCAGGTTTATCCTCGAGAGCGTTCTTGAGATAAGGGATTGCGTCCTGAGATCCCATTTGTCCGAGTGTGGCCGCGGCTGATTGGCGATTGAGAACCTCCTTGTCTTCGAGGCCCTTGGCAACTAACTTCACCGCCTCGGGCATGGCCCCGACTGTTCCGGTGGCTTCAATGGCCAGTTTGCGATGCTTGGCGTCATTTTCTTGAAAGCCTTGATTGAGCGCGAGCCACGCCGCCCGAGTGTAAGGATTCGAGACGGCTGGTGGATCGATGGTTGGCGACTGCGGAAAAGCCAGCAGTCCAAATGTCAATAACGACGCGAGGGGCAGCCTAGGGGCCATACCAGTAGTTAGACGCTTTTTGCGACATTGGTAACACCCGTTACAATGAATTCCATGCGAGCCCGCGTTTATGTGTCTATGAAGCCTAGTGTTCTCGATCCGCAGGGACAGACGATCCGGTCGGCATTGGTCGGCCTGGGTCATACTTCAATCGCAACCGTACGGCAAGGCAAATTCTTCGAAATCACGCTCGAGCCGGGAACGGATCGCGAAAAAGCCGGCACGGAGATCAACCAGATCGCGCATGATGTGCTGGCGAATCCGGTGATCGAGGAATATCAAGTCGAGTTTATGGAGTAGCCCTCACTCTTGATTGCGCCGGGTCGGGAATAAGAGCGCCTGCACGTCGGCTTGGCCGAGGTCCTGTTTGCGAATCACATGAACACTCAGGTCCATTTGTTGAGGCGGCGTCTCGCCGTTCAGCTTCATCACCAGGCTGTGGACCGCTTCGTAGCCGATGCGATAGGCGTCTTGGACCAGCATCACGTCAACGGTGCCGTCCTTGAGACCCGCCAGGTGAATTTCGCTGGAATCGAAGGTTATCAGTTTGATTTTGCCGGAGAGACCGCGCGCCTGAATGGCTTTTATGGCGCCGATGGAATTGGCTTCGGCGGAACCGAAGAGTCCATTCAGGTCCGGATGGGCGGTAAGAATGTCCTCGGCCGCGTTGCGTGATTTTGCAGGATCCCCCATTCCGTATTGGCGCGCTACGACGCTGATTGCGGGAAATTCTTTTGCCATGGTGTCGTCGAAGCCTCGCTCGCGGTCTGCGGTGGAATTGCCGCCCGGCTTTTGCATGAGCTCGGCGACTTTTCCTTGGCCGTGGATCAACTCGGCCAGGGTTCGCGCGGCGGTCTGGCCGGCGGCGTAATTGCCGGTGGCGACGAAGGTAACGTAGCCCGTCAGGTCCAGGCCGGAATCAAAAACGGTAACCGGAATTCCGGCTTGCATGGCGCGGCGGACGGGCGCGACTAGGGCCGTGCGGTCGGTGGCGGAGATGGCCAAGGCATCCACGCGACGTGTGATCATGGAGTCGACAATTTCGATCTGGCGCGAGTAATCGGTCTCGTCTTGAGGACCGTTCCACAGCACTTCGACGCCGAGATCACGTTCGGCGGCGAGAACTCCGGCGTGCACGGACACGAAGAACAAGTGAGAGGTTGCCTTGGGAACCACGGCGATTAGTTTTTTGGTGCGGTGCTGGCAAGCGGCGAGCGACAGCGTGATGAACAGCAGTACGATGCGAAACTTCGGGTTGGTTGACAGGGCCAAGGCACAGTATACACAGGCAGAAGCCAGGAGACAGAAGGCAGAAGGCAGAAGGCACAAAACGGGGACAAGCCCGCGAATCGCGGCGGCGCGGGCTGACGTTTAGCAATACTCAGCGAACTCGCCTAAGCGACCGTTTCGCGGTGCGCGGCGCGAAGCTGATTAGTAGGCGCGAGCCGGTGGCGTCAGCGAGCCGTTCGAGTGTGCGCATCGACGGCCGGGATCGCCCGCTTTCCAGCCGGGCGACGACTGGTTGCGTGGTACCCATCTTCCGCGCCAATTCCTCCTGTGTCAATCCCGCGCGATTACGAACGTCGATCACGGCCGAGGCAAGAACGAACTCCTCGTCCAGCGCCTGGTAGGCCTTGCGGTATTTCGGCTCCTTCATCCACTTTTTGTGCAGTTCCGTGATACGTGCCATTGGTTACTTCTCCGTCGCGTTGATTAGTTTCGCACGGGACAGGGCCAGGTCGATTTCGCGGCGCGGCGTCTTCTCGGTTTTCTTGATGAAAGTCCTTAAGATCACCACGCGCTGGCTCACTGCCGTCACATAGAGTGCTCGCGATATTCCGCTCCGTCCCTTCAGTCGCATCTCCCACAGGCGGCCCTCTATATGCTTGACGTGGGGTTCTCCGACGCGTTCAAGGCCCTTCTGCTCGATGAGCATGGCAATACGCGCCAGCCTTGCCCGCATGTCCGCGGGGAGCGCCCCCACTTCCTCGTCGACGGTTTCGTTCAGGGTTTCGACCGTCCAACTCAAATGCCAGTATACCAAAAAAGATATGCAGGCGTTTTGGAACGAACTTGGCGAGGCTGATCTTGCAGGTGGGCGGGTGTGAGATTTTGCGCTTACAAGTAATCCTTAAACTCCTCCAAGGGTTCATCGAAATCGTCGGTCATGTGGATTTTACCCTCGAAGATCCCCCATGGCATTTTGCGGTGTTTCGGAGGCAAGCGAGTGAGCATGGCGACCGGTTTGCCATGGTTGGCAATCACTATGTCTTCACCCGCGGCAGCACGTTGCACGAGCTTTGAGAAATTACTCTTGGCGTCGCTCATGTTCACAATCGTCTTCGCCATGTGTATTCAGCTTAGCCCGATTTTTTGTACTCGCGAAAAGCCTTCAGCTTCCGTGGGCGGCTGGAGATTGCGCGCCATGTCGAGAATGGCTTGATCGGGGACGACGCGGTCGCGACCCTGGTTGCGCTGGATGCAAACTTCTACCGGCACGTCGAAGAACAGGGCTTCGATTTCGCAACGTTGGCGCTGGGCGAGGCGGATATAGGGCAGCCGCTCCCAGCGCGTGAGGTGCGTGGCGTCGACGTAGGTTTCCGGGCGGCCCGCGGCGAGGCGCTGCCGCACCAGATAGCGGATGGTGGCGAAGATGCGGGCGTGCATGGATTGATCGCGGGGGTCGTCGGCGATGAGGCGGCGGATTTCATCGGACGAAATGGCGTTGACGCCAAGGCGCGCGAGATAGGTTGACTTACCGGAACCGGGCAGGCCGACGGTGATGATGAGCTTCATGATGGGGCCGACGAGGGCGTCGGCCGCGGAGTGTGCCCAGCATGGGCAGAATCTAATTGGATGAAAGGAGCCAATCGGAGCCGATGATGGCAACCGTAGCGAAACGCAAGGCGTAGCCGCGAGGCGAAGCTGAAAGAAGCG
>Ga0182024_10001078_pt1 | contig 70755 bp, 50 predicted proteins | sample P32metaG_FD_120480 | JGI IMG/M metagenome (GOLD analysis project Ga0182024, IMG submission 120480) | Permafrost microbial communities from Stordalen Mire, Sweden - P3-2 metaG (Illumina Assembly) | ecosystem: Environmental > Terrestrial > Soil > Wetlands > Permafrost | place: Sweden: Stordalen...
CCGCCATCGCCGAAAACATCACCGGGCCAGTATTGTGTTCGATCTGATAAAGCCGAAACCAAAGATCCTCTATGTCGAACGGATTTTGCCCGACGACATACCGCCTGCCGAAATCAAGAATCAGTTCGCGCACGGCGCTTTCCTTCCATCCCAAAGTGCCTTCACCCCAGCCCACGAGCCCCGAGTCGGTTTGAATTTTGACGAATGTGAAATTTCGCCAGGCCGCGCCGACGAGAAACGCCTCAACTTTTGTGACTTTCATTCGACTCAACTCTTCCTTCCGCACCGGCCTCGAAGGGCATTTGTCATGACTATCGCCTCGGCTCGGCAACCCATGCCGGCTGGTCGTTGCAATGGCAGAAACGTGCACCTGAAATTATTGCGCGACGTAACCGCCATCGATCACCCAGTTGGCGCCATTAACAAAAGTTGCCGCTTCACTGCACAAGTAAGCGATCAATTCAGCGATCTCTTCGCAACTCGCAAATCTCTTGACCAGATAATTCTCCAGCAGCTTCGACGGAACGATGACGCCGGAGGCAATCAGATTCTTGGTCACAAACGTCTCGACCGCCGCCGGGCTTATCGAATTTACCCGAACCTTGAATTCCTGCATCTCCACCGCCATCGCACGAGTCATGGCTACCAGCGCGCCTTTGGTGCCGGCGTAGGGCGCAAGCCCAGGATTTCCCACCAACGCATTCACCGACGCAATGTTGATGATCACTGGGTCACGCGGCCGCACGGCAGCCTGAGAGATGTGCCGCAGGAACTGCTGCGCCAGGAAAAAAGGCGCACGCTGATTCACGCCCACCAGGCGGTCGAATTCTGCAACTGTAACTTCCAACATAGGCTTGTGAAAGCTCCAAGCCGCGTTGTTAATCAGGATGTCGGCCAACCCCAGAGTCTTACTTACTTCATCGAACACAAACGAAGCCGCATCGGGCTCGGATAGATCTTTCACCACCGCGAAGGTTCTTGCTCCCGGCAGATCTTTTTCGCCGACCCGCGACAGCACGGTCTTATCGCTGTCCACTAACAAGACCCGAGCTCCGCCGGCACAGAGACGACGTGCGATCGCGAGACCTAATCCATTGGCCGCGCCCGTAACCACTGCACGCCTTTCATTGCCGTCGAATTTTAGATCGCCTGCGATTGCTCTCTCCTGACTGATCTTGACGCTTCTCTGCGGCGAGCAATCTTACTCACCGTCGCACAGTCCTATAGACATACGGGCTGGCGGAGCGATCCACTTCGAACCGGCCGGTTTCCACGCCGCGATTCACATGACCCGAGATTGCGTTCGCCAATTCCAGGCATACCTCTTGTGGCCATTCTCCCAGTTGCGCGGAAAGTTTATCGCACAATTCGCGCAACGTCACTCCGGAAGAATGGTCCCGCAAATAATCACTAACTAGGTGTTCGGCATGCGTCACAAAATTTCGCGACTCCGCGCAAAACTGTCGAATCGCCTCCTTGCCTCGCAACACCGGCCAGTGACAGCCAATAATCATCTTCGCCTCCGAGTTCTCGATAATCCGAATCGTCTGCAGATAAGCATCCACGTAAAGATACGTCGGACATAACGACCACTTTCCGTGGACGGATCTATAGCCCGCTCCTTGAATCGCATCGCCGTAGAAAAGTGTTCGGTGCTTGCGGTCATAGACTCCCAGATGTCCATGGCTATGGCCGGGCAGGTGCCAGATTTCCAAAATCCGGCTACTGCCAAGCCGCATCATCTCGCCGCCGACAAAGCCGAACGTCACCGCTTGCGACGCGGTCGAGCAATCTTTTATTGCCTGGGCGGTTTTGGGATCAAAATAAATCCCATGATTTTTCCGGTAGGCATCATAACGGAAGGTGAACAAATAATCGGGAGATTCGATCATCTCTTTGTCCGCCTCGCCACAGGCAAGCCGCGTCGCCGGATATTGCCGTTTGATTTCGGCTGAGCCCCCGCAATGATCGCCGTCGGGATGCGTCATGATCAGCCACGTCAGATCGTTGCTTTCAACGCCTGTCCGGCTCAAATACGCGGGCACGTCCTTCGCAGCGTGGTGGCGAGTTCCGCAATCCAATAAAAGCGACTCTCCATCTTCCCTGAGCAGCGGCAGATATAACGGACGCCCGTTAATCTCACACTCGATCACGTCGGCCCCGGAATAGATCTGCATGCTCCTTCAGTTACCTCGCGGAAGAAGATTGTTCTCGAACTTTAATGTTTTCAAACAGTCGATATGCGTCCCGCATTCCGTGGGCGAGCAGGAAATGGTCGTCCGCGCAGGTCACCATGCGCGCGCCTCGATCGAGCTCCAGTTGCGCTACCTCTGGAGTTTCCGTCACCGTCCCCCACCATTTCCCCGCCTTGGCAGCGGCATTCGCCACTCTGTCCAAGGCGCGTTGTATGAGCGGATGATCGCGCTGCATGGGAATACCATAGCTGATCGTCAAATCTCCGGGACCGACGAACATCAAATCTACGCCTTCGACTGCGGCAATTCCCTCTACACAATCGACCGCTTCGCGGTCTTCGATTTGGACCATGAGAAAAGTTTCTTTATTCCGTTCATTCAGGAATTCGACAGCGTTCGTGAGAGCGTAGCCCCCATCCGCTCCCGCGTTGTCGAAACCTCTCGTTCCCTCCGGAGGGAATCGCGTCCATGAGGCCCACTGGCGCGCTTCTTCGACGCTGCGGCAGTGTGGAAGCATAATTCCATTTGCACCGAATTCCAAAGGACGTTGGGCGCTCGTGTATCCCGTCTTGCGGATTCGGACCATCAGGTCCGCGCCAGTCAAACGGCAGGCCAGCGACAATCGATCGATGACTTCGTAACCGTGAGCACGATGTTCCATGTCGAACCAGATCACATCGAAGCCCAGATTGCCCGCCACTTCTGTGAGCCATGGCTCGGGTACGCGGTTAATGTTCACAACCCTTACAAAATCTCCCGCGCGCAATTTCTCCAGCGTCCTGCTCTTCTTCACGGTAGCCCTCGCTTTCGTTTCAGTTCGGCGGAATCTAACTGGCGCCCCATCATCGCATCGCGGGATAATAACGGCGATGCGCGAAATAAGTCAATATTAAACATCTGTCCGTAATACGGAATAGCAAAACTGTTGCTCCATTCTTGCTTGTTATTAATAAAATCGACAGTCTTAATCTATATATCCCGCCTGACGGACTTAATACCGCCACCAAGAAATGCGATTGCTGTTGACACCGCATGCTCGGCGACTATACTGCTCCGCATGATACGAGCTACGGAGCCGGTCGGGAAGTCTACTTCCGCGATAGAGGGTCGGTCACACGCCTCTCGGCGAAGCTTCATAGTGATTACCTCCATCACGGTCGCGATCGGCGGATTCCTCTTCGGATACGACACTGCCGTTATCTCGGGAGCGATCCTGTTTGTACGCAATCAGTTTCATCTAACCTCGTTTCAAACCGAGATCGCCGTTAGCGTTGTTCTTGCAGGCGCTCTCGCCGGGACCGCCTTTGGCGGATATCTCGGAGATCGATTCGGGCGCAAGCCGACCCTACTCATAACCGCGGTGGTCTATGGAATTTTTGCGATTACGACTGGCCTCGCAACCGGCACCGTTGTCTTTGTGTTATCTCGTCTGTTTGTCGGAGCTGCGGTAGGCATAAGCTCTATGCTGGTGCCCCTCTATATCGCCGAACTCGCGCCCGAGAATATTCGAGGAGCGCTCGTAACCCTTAACCAGATGGCCATTTCGACCGGCGTGGTCGTCGCATATTATGTCGACTACCGCTTAGCCGGCTCCGGTAACTGGCGATTGATGTTCATGAGTGCGGTGGTGCCCTCGCTGATTCTTCTCATTGGGCTGGTGTTTCTGCCCGAAACTCCCCGCTGGCTCGCGGCCCATGGCGACTTCGCCGCTGCCTCCAGAGTTCTCGCGCGCATTGAGACTCCGGAGAAGGCAGCGCGAGATTTGGAAGAACTCCGACACGTAACCGAGACCGATCAGCTAAAGTTTCGCGATCTGCTCGTGCGCCGTTTTCGCAAACCCCTTATCGCCGGCATAGGATTGGCGATCTTCCAGCAAATAACCGGCGTCAACACAATCGTCTACTACGCTCCAACCATTTTCCAGATGGTGGGCTTCGGCAGCGCAGGCAACGCAATCCTCGCCACTTTCCTCATTGGATCGGTCGGCCTGGCTTTTACAATCATCTCCATGTTTCTGGTCGACAAAGTCGGCCGTAGGCCGCTGCTTCTGGTAAGCCTCTGTGGAATGTGCGTGGCACTACTTCACCTCGCTTTTATTCTCGGCGATCCGCACCCCAAGAAATGGCTGGTGGTGACCGATGTTCTCGTTTATCTCGCCGCCTTTGATATTGGCCTCGGCCCCATCTTCTGGCTTCTCATCTCCGAGATTTATCCCACGACGGTTCGCGCTCAAGCCATGTCGCTCGCAACCATGACCATCTGGGCCGGCGACTTTCTCGTCACCGCTACCTTTCTAACCATAGTCGAGCATCTCGGAATGAGGGGATGCTTCCTTTTATTTGCCGGCCTCTGCGTAGTCGCATTCGTGTTCTCGCTGCGCATGGTGCCGGAAACTCGGGGTCGCACTCTCGAACAGATCGAAAATTCGTGGAACCCTATGGGAACGCAGTAAGGTTCGTTTCCCGGCTGGCTATGAGCGTGGATATCAAGCCCCGCCCAGTGAGGTCAGTTATCCTGATTCGGCGTTTGAGAACTAGACCCACAAGCAATCGAACGTTGGCTACAATCAGTACCGGGCTAATGAGGAAGCTTGACGTGGCAAAAAAATCGAACAAGCCGCAGCGTGTGCAAGCCGACAAGAATTACATCGAGGTGATGGGCAAGATTTTCGCCATCCTCGAATACTTCGTAGAGGCCGGCGGCAAGCAAAAGTCCGTGGCGTTTGTCGAAGTGGCCAGCGCGGTCCCCTTTGCCAGAACCACTGTCCATCGCATCTTGTATTCGCTGGAAAAACTCGGCTACGTCGAGAAGGACGACGTCAAGTCGCATTACCAATTGGCCCCCAAGTTTTTTGAATTGACTGGCCCCGCCATCCATTTCCGCCGCCTGCAGCGGGCCGCCAAAAGCGTCATGCAGAATCTGCTGCTCCGTTTCGGCGAAACCATCAACTTAGGCGTCCTTGATGAGGGCCAGGTCGCCTACATTGAAGTGCTGCAAAGCCCCAGCGTGCTGCGCGCGGCCGCCATTCCCGGACAGCGGAATCCTGTTCACAGCACCGCCTTGGGAAAGGTCATGCTTGCGTTTCTTCCCGAGAGCGAAGTCGAGTCCATCATCGGGCGCCACCCAATGATTCGCCGGACGCCTAAGACAATTACGCAGAAGAAGCATCTTCTCGAACATCTGGCATCGGTACGCGAGAGGTCTGTAGCGCTCGACATGGAAGAAAATCTCACCGGAGTGGTTTGCGTCGCCGCTCCCATCTTCGACCACGTGGGCCGCGTGGTTGCCAGCCTCAGCATTTCCGGCCCGGCCGCCCGCATGGAGCCGAAACTCCCCCAGATTCAGGAAGAGATCCGCAGCTCAGCGCTAACTCTCTCGCAGATGTTGTCGCCGAGTACGCTGGCAACCGATGGTTCTGCTTCCCACCCGCAATAACGCGAATTCATATTTCGTCTACATTTTTTTGAATTCACGGCTCGCTTCCGTGGTTGCAATTCCGTAATACGGACTGAATTCCAAATTTTTGCATTTTGTTGTTGACGCTGGTGGAAGGATTTTGTACCATTGGCCCGTTTTGTTCCGTACATCTAAGCGCTTTGAGAAAAATTTAAGAATCTCGGGAAATCGTCGGCTCGTGGAGGAAACTGTGACCGCACATAGCAAAACTATCCGCGTTGTGGTTTGTTTATTAGCTCTATTTCTCACCGCCGCCACCCTTGAGGCGCAGATCGATCGCGGAACCATTTCCGGCACCGTCACCGACCCCTCAGGCGCCGCTGTACAAGGCGCCACCGTAACCGTCACCAACCTCGGCACCAACCAGGTCGTGAATCTCACCACCGATAGCGCCGGAATTTACAACGCTCGCATTCTTCAGATTGGCACTTACTCGGTTGAAGCCACTTCCAAGGGTTTTCAAAAGACGCTGCAAACCGGCATACAACTCAACGTCAACCAGGTAGCGCAAGTCGACTTGCAGCTCAAGGTAGGTTCAGAAAGTCAGACAACCGAAGTGACTGCCGCGAGCCCGCTTTTGGCCACGGAAACGTCGTCACTTGGAACCGTCGAAACCCAGGAAAGAATCGTCGATCTGCCACTGAACGGCCGAATGTTTACCCAACTCGCCTGGCTGGGGCCGGGAACTACTCCAGGATCGGCTTCGGGCATCGGACTGAGCGGTTCGACCGACGACAATCGTCCCGGCATTCAGCTAGCCGTCAATGGCTTGTGGGCCTTCGACAATAACTTCCTCCTTGATGGAGTAGACAACAATGGCATCGGCGATGGCACCATTGCCGTAAATCCGGCTCCCGACGCGATTGGCGAATTCCGCGTAGAAGAAAGCGCCATGAAAGCGGAGTTCGGCCGCGGCGGCGCAGCGGTGAATGCGGCGCTCAAGTCAGGAACCAATCAGTTCCATGGCGGGCTCTATGAATACATGCGCAACGACGCTCTCGATGCGAGGAATTATTTCAATCCGGATAGCAATGGCCCGAAGGCGCCGTTGCACCGCAATCAGTTCGGCGCCCTCATTGGCGGCCCGATCATCAGGAACCGCACCTTCTTCTTCGCCGACTTCCAGGGATCGCGCCTGCATGAGGCGGGCATCGACAAAGGCACCGTTCCCACTGTGGCGGAACGCGGAGGAGACTTCACCGACATCGGACTTCAGATTTATGACCCGCTCACAACTTGTGTTGTCGGACCACCAACTTGCACACTGGGCACACGTCAACTGATGAACCCGTCCAACCCTACGGTAATCCCAGCGAACCGCATTGATACGATTGGACAAAACATCGTCAACCTTTACCCGCTCCCCAACGTTACCTGCCCGACACCGTTCCCCTGCCAGAACTTCGTTTATTTCCCGGTAGCCATCACCGACGGCAACCAGGGCGATATCCGCATAGACCACAGGCTCACCGACCACGATCAGCTTTTTGGCCACGCTTCGGTTGAAGATCATCCCCAGTACAATCCGCCACCATTGCCGGGTTTGGCCGAGGGATGCTGCGGCGGCAACTATAATATGCGCGAACAAAACCATGCCGTTGGTTGGAGCCACACCTTCGGCACCAACGTGCTCAATGATCTGCGCTTTTCTTTTCTTCGCTACGCGGTGAATTCCACGCCAGATGACTTCGGCCAAAACATTTCAGACCAGGTCGGTATTCCAAATGCCAATCGCGGCAACGAAGAGACTTCGGGTCTGGCTAATATCGGTGTTAACACCTACTCAGACCTGGGCAACTCCTACTGGATTCCCGAACTCTCGGCCGACAACACTTATCAAATCGCGGACTCGGTGAGCTGGGTGCGAGGAAAGCACACGATCAAGCTGGGAGTTGATTACCGGAAATATCAGCGCAACTTCTACCAATCGGAAGCTGCGTTCGGACAATTCAATTTCAATGGTCAGTTCACCGTGGCAACCACGGGAACCTCACCCCAGTATGGTTTGCCGGATCTCTTGCTCGGTGTGCCCGACTACCGAGAGCAGGACGGTCTAGCCTACAAAGATCACACCCGATTTTTTGAGTTTGGTGGGTTCGTCCAGGACGACTTCCGAGTTACACCAAGGCTAACTTTGAATCTCGGTTTGCGGTATGACCTGATGTCTCCCGTGGGCGGACAGGTCGGCAATTTTAATCTGGCAACGAACGTCGTCGACCTCAACTTCGGGCCGGGATCAAAACCGAATGCCGGGGTAGGCTACGACGAGAAAGACTTTGGCCCCCGCATTGGCTTTGCCTGGATGCCTTTCTCGGATCTCAAGACTGTGGTGAGCAGTGCCTTCGGAATTTTCTATGCCCCGGAAGGCAATCAGTTCAACGATATCGGCGAGAATCCGCCAAGCCTTCAGTATTACCAGGTGCCTGAGCCGGCCACTACGATTCCCAACACGACTGCCTTGCTGATCGATTCGGGCTTTCCCTCTCAGCTTCCCACCAGCAAGCCCGCTTCCCCGTCTGGTCAGGTCAAAACCACCGGCTCGGAGCGCAAGCCTCCCCGAGTTATCGAGTGGAACCTGTCTGTCCAGCGCGAATTGACGCGCGATATTGTCCTCCATGTTTCGTACGTGGGGACGCATGCGACCGGCATCTGGAACAATGAAGACAGCAACCTGGACCAGCCGCTCCAGCCGCTCGACAACAACTTCAGCAGCAACCCCATGGTTGATCCTCTATTGTCAGGGAACTACGGACGTCCCTATTACAACGTTTTGCCTTACCTTTCGGTGATCAACCCCATCGATTATCCAAACTTTAGCGTCGGCTTTCACGGCTTAGAGACAAAGTTGGAAAAGCGATTCTCCAAGGGACTAACTCTGCTCGCCTCCTACACGTGGTCGCACGACATCGGCAGCTTCCAGGGCGCTCACACAGGGCAGACGCAGATTGCCGATTTCCCCAACGCTCAAAGAGGGAATGTCGATCCTGATTTTCGTCACCGTCTTACTGTCAGCTACACCTATGAATTGCCATTCGGCCGCGGCAAGCCCTATGGCGCAGGTATGAATGCGTTTGAGAATTCCGTTGCTGGCGGCTGGCAGGTTGCGGGAATTACCACCATACGGAGCGGGGAGCACTACACCGCTTTTTGGTCATCCGATGACACCAATACCGGTACATCCGCGCTTCCCGATAAAATCCATGATCCAACCGATTTCTCCTTCAATATTCCACAGCAAACGCTCGATGGGTGCGACAATCCGGGCCACCGAACGCTCCTCTGCTGGTACAACCCGGCTGCCTTTGTCCAGCCGCCCTTGGCGCCCGGTCAACTCTCCGCCCACGACTTTGGCACGGCTGGGGATGGCGATCTTGTGGGGCCGCATCAGGTGAACTTTGATTTCTCGGCGTTCAAGAATTTCAAAATCACCGAGCGGCAAAATCTTCAATTCCGCGCGGAGATGTTTAACGTCTTCAACCATCCACAGTTTTCTCGGTCAAACAACAATCCCGACCAGGGAGGCGCGCACGAGGGCGCAGCAGTCACCAGTACGCTGGGCGACAACCAGCGCGAAATTCAATTCGCGCTGCGCTACACCTTCTAAAGTGAGGGGGCGGGGGCTTGCTCAGCGCAGGTCTCCCGCTCCGCTACCTTCAAGAAAACGCCTGAGCAAACCTTCGTGTACCTTTGTGTCCTTTGTGGTTCAAGCTTTCTTCGGTCAACAATCGAGAACTCTGAAGGCGTCCTTCCTACCCGCCCAAGCACAGATGGTTTAAGCTTGCCTCTTTATGGATAGAAGAAAGTTCCTCGGCAAAGCTGCGGGCGCGGGACTCCTGTGCATGTGGCCGCAGAATTTGTTGCGCGCCAGCGCAGAACAAGCCTCCACAGCCACCGCAGCCAGCCCAATTCGATTCGAAGAAATCGCGGCGAAGAGCGGCCTGCATTTCATAACCGCCAACTGTCCCACTACCAATAAAAACCAGATCGAGACGCTAGTTGCCGGAGTCGCCCTCTTCGACTATGACCACGACGGCTACCTCGACATCTACCTCGTCAATGGCGCCGCGATCCCGTCGCTGCAAAAAGACTCGCCTCAATATTGGAATCGCCTCTTTCACAACAATCACGATGGCACCTTCACCGACGTAACCGAGAAGGCAGGAGTTGCCGGAACGGGCTACGGCATGGGCGTGGCAGTCGGCGACTACGATAACGATGGATGGCCCGATCTGTTCGTCGCCAACGTCACCGGCAATCAGTTATTCCACAACAACGGCGACGGCACCTTCACCGACGTCACCGCAAAAGCCGGACTGGGCGGGGCATTCCTCGACGGTAAAAAAATGTGGTCGGTCAGCGCCGGCTGGTTTGACTATAACAATGATGGCCTCCTCGATCTCTTCGTTGTGAATTACTGCAAGTGGGAAGTTAATAAAGATCCCGTCTGCGCGCTCAACAGCGATGTGCGTGGTTACTGCCATCCCAAGTTCTACGCGCCGCTGCACAACACGCTCTATCGCAATAACGGCGACGGAACCTTCACCGATGTTTCCGAAGCGACCGGAATCGCCGAGCACATGGGGAAGGGAATGAGCGTCGCTTTCGCCGATTATGACGGCGACGGCTTCCTCGACATTTTCGTTGCCAATGACACCACTCGCAATTTCCTCTTCCACAATATCGGCGGAAGGAAATTCGAAGAGATCGGCGTCGAGGCAGGCGTGGCTTATGGCGCACACGGCACGGCGCTCTCCGGCATGGGGTTGGATTTTCGCGATGTGAATAACGACGGCCGCCCCGACCTCTGGCACACCGCAATCGAACACGAGACTTTCCCGCTATACATAAACCGGGGCGCTGGAAATTTCTACGATATGACCGCCTCCAGCGGCTTGGCTCTGGCAACGGGAAATATGTCGGGCTGGGGCAATGGCATTTACGACCTCGATAACGACGGCTGGAAAGATTTGTTTGTCGCCCGCTCGAATGTAGTGGACAATATTAATATCCCCTTCCCCAACCGCCGTTATCCGGAACCAAATTCAATCTTCCGAAATCTCCACAACGGAAAATTTGAAGATGTAAGTACTGCGGCGGGGCCAGACTTTCAACTCGAAGCTCCGCATCGTGGCGTGGCCTTCGGAGATTTCAACAATGACGGCCGCGTAGACATGGTGGTCTCCGTGCTAGGCGGCTCCGCGAAATTATTTCGCAACATTTCCGATAATAATCATCACTGGATTCTGCTGAATCTGGTTGGCACAAAGAGTAATCGCATGGCAATTGGCGCGCAGATACGCATCACCACCGAGGATGGCAACCGCCAGTGGAATCACGTGACAACGGCCGTCGGCTACGCGTCTTCGAGCGATAGCCGAGTGCACTTCGGATTAGGTGCGAACCGGCGCATCAAAGAGATACAGATTCACTGGCCGAGCGGCATCAGACAAGAAATTCACAACGCAGAGGTCGACCGCGCGATGACCATCGAGGAGCCACGACAGTAAACTTCTTACTTGACTGGGTAATTCACCCGCACCGAAACGATCGCGTAAGCGTGAACCGGCACGGTGATCTCATTCGTGCCCAGAATTGGCAGCGTCCCAACCTCTGACTGCTCCATCAGATTTGTGAGTCTGGCTTCCGTAGCACCTGGTGGAACGGAGATCTGCACCTCGCCGCTTTTGCCCGCCCACTCATAAAAGCGAAACAATAATGAGTTCCCATCTTCCGTCTTCTTCATCGCCGTCAGGATGACGTTGTCCTGTTTAATCTCCACGAACGAGTGAGCCGGAGGAAGAATTCCTTCGTGAGACTCGACCGGAATCGCCGCGAGCTTGTAGTTGAATTCATATCCGCGGCGCACGCTCAGCCCCTGTTTCCAGTCTCCGCTGTGAGCGTAGAGCGAGTAACTGAAGCTATGGTGGCCGCGATCGGCGTCAGGATCAGGCCATGTGGGCGAGCGAAGCAAAGAAATTCGCAATACGTTCCCCTTGGCGTCATACCCATATTTAGATTCATTGATCAAGCTGAAACCATGATTCGCGTCGCCGAGGTCGGCCCAGCGCAGCGCGGGCACTTCAAACTTCGCCGCCTCAAAACGATTGTTGCGCGTGGTCGGACGCTCGATCGTGCCATACGGAATCTCGTATGTAGCTTCATTCCCTGAGGCCGCTACGGGGAACGCAGCCTTCAATAAAATGTGCGTCTCGTGCCAGTCGATTTCATTGCCAACGTCGACTCGATTGAGGCCGGCGTAGATAGAAATATTTTGAACGAACTTAGACTTTTGCCAACTGCGAGTCACGCGGATAGTGGCGCGCAGTGGGCCCGTTTCGGTGACATCGACCGAATCCACCATATCGAGTCTGGTGAATTGTTGCTCGAAATCAGCGTCGATATTCCAGGCGTCAAAATCTTTGGGAGTGTCCTTGAAAGCAATCAATTCGTTTCCGCAAGCGTTAGCTGCGATTGACTCAAACTTGGAAACTTTGTCGTAAAGGCTCGTAATGCAACCAGTCTTCGAATCGACGGTTACCCGCAGCGCTTCATTTTCCAGCGTGAGACCGTGGACCTTTATATCGGTCTCCGTGCGGCCCGCGCCGGGAACAACATGAAGCACCTCGTATCCGAGCGACGGCACTTTCTTGACTTCGGTCAACAGTTGATAGGTATGTAAAGTTGAATCATGCGAAAGCACTTGAAACGGTAGCGCCTCGCCTTTAGCACTGAGAACTGACAGTTCGCCTTTCTCGGCCTCCGGCATTTCTACATGAATCGAAACTAGATCTGTTCTCTCCCACGCGAGAGGATTCACCACCAGCACCGGCACTCCGCGCCCTCTAGTGTCGATCTGGCTTGCAACCTTGCCAAGAGCTGTATTCGTCACATGCTCAGCTTGCAGTCGCACAAAATCGTAATCCCGCTGCGCATCCTTATATATATCCGCAATCCCTGAACCTGCGGCGAGATCGTGAAATTGATTGAACAGCACTTTTTTCCATGCTTCATTTAATTCAATCTGCGGATACTGCAATCCGGAAAGCCACGCCAGTGACGAATATTTCTCGGCATTCAGCAATTGTTCTTCGCTCTCGCGCATGTTCCGCTTGTGATTCGCCTGCGTAGTGAAAACGCCGCGATGATATTCCAAATACAATTCGTCATTCCAAACCGGCAGGCTGAACTTGCCTGCTGGCGGCGCCGGCAGTTGCATGTTTCCCGCGGCTAGCGTTTTGTAATTCCATAGCGGCATGTGCGCAGTATCGGCTTTGCCTTCGACATCAGAGAAAAATCCTTGCGCAACGCCGAAGCTGGTCTTCGGAAAAATTACGGTCGGGCTCGACAGATGCACGCCGTCCTCTAGCATCACACGCGTCGGACCCCCTCCATGATCGCCAATTCCGAAGAGATGCATCATCTCAGGCACGCCGGGAGCGGCCGTTTGAAGCGCCGCTACATCAGAGGCAATTCTTAACGGCTCAACATCGTTGACATAATCGTGCGGAAAATACGTGAGGACGCGGCTGCCATCCGGTGATTGCCACCAAAATAATTTCATTGGCAATTGGTTGGCATCATTCCATGTCAGCTTCTGTGTGACAAAATAATCAACCCCAGATTTCTTGTAGATTTGCGGCAACTGCCAGTTGTATCCAAACGAATCGGGGTTCCATCCGATGCGCACATCGGTGCCAAACTTTTCCTTGAAGAACCTTTTGCCAAGGAGAAGCTGTCGCACCAGCGATTCTCCATCTGGCATATTCAAGTCGGGCTCTACCCACATTCCACCCACCATCTCCCATCGCCCCTGCTTCACGCGATTGACAATTTGCTCGTGGATGGATGGATATTTTTCAAATATCCATTCGTTATAGGCGGCGGCCGACTGCGTGTAGGTGTATTGCGGATATTCATCCATCAACTGGAGCGCGGTCCCGAATGTCCTTCTCACCACATCCACCGTTTCCGTCCATGGCCAAAGCCAGGCGGCGTCGATGTGTGAATTGCCAGTCAATCGGACCGAGGTTTGCTGTAAATCTGCGTTGACCGGTTCGAGCAGCGCTCGTGCTTTCCTGAGCGACGCGTCAAACGCCGCCTGATCGGCGCGTGCCAAGGCATCCAGATCAACTGCGTCCGCGCAACTGGCGAGAGCGGCGTGCATCTTCGAAGCAGACGCACCCGCATTGGGCGCCAGAATTGAAACACTTCCCATCTCTTGAAAAAGGTAGGCTGGATCTGGACGCGTTTTTGCAAATGCGATTCGCAGGTCGGCGCCCGTGAAATGTTTTTCGTCCACCGTTTGCAGAAGCTTTACCGCAACCAGAATCTTGTCGCCCGGTTTCGCAGGATCAAAAAGAATGATGGGCTCAAGATCGTCGCCCATCGCCACACGCCTCCCATTGAAATAAACGATCTGCGTAGCCGGACCATTCGCATCGTCCTGAAAGTTGAACCACACTCTGGCTCCCGTGAGATCGTAGCCATTCAAAGTTTTCGGAATTTCAATCCATCGCCGGTACCAAAGCGCCTCGTGCGGCCCCGTGCTATTCGGCCCCACGATCTTCCACGAACTGTCGTCGAGATCGACTGCTTCACCATTCGCAATATCGCCCGAGTGAATTTTCCATTCTTCCTCGGGAAGGTGCATGAGCGATTGCAGCTTGATCGCGACAGCTTCAATGCGGCTACCAGGGCCCGAACCGGCGCGCTGCCATGTGACACTTTGCTTTTCCGTGCCTACCGACCAAGTCCCTTGAACCGATTGCCCGTCGGGCGAAAGCTTGCCTTCATAGGACGCCTGGCCGGCGCGAAATTTCAGAATCGAACTATCAAAAATGATCGAGTCGACGGAATCGGCGAAATCAAAACGCTCAGGAACGTCAAAAGTGGCCGCCAGTGCGCCATTCGCGCGCGAGATATGGATAACATAACGCACTGGTTTCCCATGCTCTTGAACAGAAGTTTGCCACGCCCCGGTAATTTCCTGTGCAGAACACGACATCGCGATCGCCAGAAACGCGGCGAAACAGAGACATCCTATTTTCATGTAAGCTCCAGTAAGTAGCGAAATCGCCAGGCGACGCGGCCTATGCTCGCGCTAGCCTATGCTCGCGACAATCGATTATCCCAGATGCAATTCTGTGGCGGGAGCATTCCATGCCGATACCCGAATCCGCAGATCTCCGCGGCTCGCGACCGGCGGCTTCGTGATCGGATCTAGGCCTTTCATATCCACGCGCACTGTGCCTCGAATCGTAGCTTTCTCCCCGGCGGCCAGCCAAAAATAGTTGTCGCTCCAAAGCACTGAATAGAAATCAGGCAACAGATGCAAGCGCACTGGATAAGCAGGAATTTTCCCCTGATTCTCGATGGTGACACTGACCTCAATTTCCTTTTGCGAGAGATGGTCAACCTTTGCCGCGGCCTGCAGCGCAGTAGCCGACGCCTCAATCTGCGGTCTCAACCAAGGTCCGGTCTGCGTCAGCGGTTCGGCCACGGGCGCGGCTTGCCAGCGTTTTCTAGCTTCCGGATCCGCCAGCATTGGCACAATGCGCAACCAATACGCGCGACGAGAAAGTCTTGAACCTCCGCCATCGCTCAGAGTCAGTTCAAGAAATAAGTATCCTTCCCGCGTGTTAGCCGGTATCGGCCAACGCACCTCGTGGCTCTCACTCGCGTAGCCATTAGGCGGAACGTCGCTCACCCACTCATCCTCATGCGCGACGCGCATCGCCTGATCATAAATACGCGCACGGAAACGACCTCCCTTGAGCCCCTGCTCGCGGTCATTCAAAGCAAATACCGACGCGTGGAATGTATCTCCCGGCCCCCACGAAAAGAATCCTGTGTCCGCCATCACGTGAATCGGCTCATTTGCGCGCAGCGTCGCGTAGAACGGAATCTGCGGCTGTCCGCACCAATCAATCAGGTGCCAGCTATTCGCAATCGGCCCCAGCGAATTGTAGGTCCAAAGTGTTTCGCCGCCGGTATAAGGAAACTGCGCGCGCCACTGCTCGAGCACGCAGCCAATATTATGTTCGTACGCCATTTGGCTGCACTCGATCAATTGCTCCAGATCCAGCTTAGCGAAATCGTCATACCAAGACGCTCGTTGCCAACTCTTAACGAACGTGTAATTGAGCTCAGCGCTGCGATCTCGAATCGTGGTGTGTCGCCGCTTGAACTTCTCCACATCGTAGCCAACCGGTTTCATCTCCAGTTCAGCCGCCGGAATCATCCGCTTTAGCAAAGAAAGATTTGCAAAACTGCTGAACGACCACTCAGAAATGAAATAGTGTCCTCGATCGAAAAGTTTGTGATACCAGTTTTCGTCAGCCGTATAAATATCTTGCGGCTCGTAGGCGTGATAATCACCGCCGCACGGCGAATTCATGCGAAACGGCCGGCTGCCATCGTACCCCGCGAAGACCTCTCGCACCAGCCCGAGAAACGGCTCGATCGTATCTTGAAAAGGATCGTATTCATTGCCTCCGCAGTAGATCCCGATCGATGGATGTTGCCGTATGCGCAGAACACTTTGCGTTAACTGTTCCCGCCACACAGCCAACGTCGTCGTCCCAGGCGTGTCCGCCCAATTGAGCGGGACCTCCTGCCACACGATCAATCCGTGCTCGTCGCAGAGGTTATAAAACTGTTCCGTCTCAATAATCGAGGTGCCGCCGTTCAACCGAAGAAGGTTGTGCCCGCTGAGCTTCGCCGCCCGGATCATCCATTCCTCGCGCTCCGGCGAAAGTTGCAGCACGTCGTCGCTCGTCATCCAGCAAGCGCCCTTGGCATAAAACGGGCGCCCATTAGCAACCCACAAATACATGTAGGCTTCATCCTCAAGCGTCTTGTCGGCAGGAACTGCTCGAGGCGCGTCAGCATACGACGGATTACGCTTCAACTGCAGCGTTCGAACGCCAAATCGGCTGCTAATAAAATCCAGCTGCGTGTCGTTTTTTGTGAGTTTCAATTCCAGCCGGTAGAGAGGCTGCTTGCCCATACCGTTCGGCCACCACAATTTCGGATGGCCCAGTTCGATTTCCCGCTCCCAAAACGAATTGCCCGCGGGCACCTTCTGGCGTGACTTCGCTTGCCATACCACCTGATCGCTCGCAACGTCGACAATCTGCGCATCGATCACGCCGTCAAAAGTAGTAGTCCCCGTGTTGCTTAACATTGCCTGCGCCCATAACGTCGCCGATTCCGCGCCGATCGCATCGGTTCGCACGAACGGCGCTTCGATATACGCTTCGCCAGTGGCCACGATTCGAATCGGTTGATAAAGGCCAAAAGTCCGATATCGATTTCCCCACTGATAGCTTTCCGCATCCTGCGCGTCCGGCTTCACCACTCTCGGATTCCGGTTCTCACTGGAATTGTCATAGTTCGGCAATTGATCGTGCGGTTCGTGCACCAATCGCACCAGCAACTCATGCTCTTTGCCAGGAACGATTCTCGTACTGATATCAAATGTTGGACCACCGAACGAACCTTCATGTCCTCCCAGGAATTCCCCGTCCAGCCAGACCATGCCGAGATAATCCATTCCGTCGAATCTCAGCCGGATCACCGAATCGCGCCACATCTCCGGAATCACGAAGCGACGCCGCAGATACCAATCGCGTTGCTGAATCCACTGCAATTTTTTGAAGTTTTCGCCGTACCAGAGGTTTGGGACTTCGCCGGCCTCCATCAGCGCATATTGCACCGGCCGTGGCATCTGAGTTTTAACCCATGGACGATCAGATGCGTATTGGCCCGGAGGTAGCGCTTCATCGGCAGCCTGCAATTCCCAGCCGTCGTGAAAATCCATCTGCACGCCGCTCGCAACATACTGGGCCCCGGTGATGTACTCTGGTCTCGGCTGGACCGGCGTAGGCGCAAAAACCCGCTGAGCGCTTAGCTCTTTTATCTCTTCGAGCAGGCTCTGCACCGCTACCGTACCGCTCTGGCGATTGGAATCGGACGCCGCAGCTTTGGGCGCAATTTGTGCTGCTTCGGAAACGCCTGGCGTCAAAACCGCCGTCGCGCCTCCGCCCAGTAGCGCTAAACAATCCCGCCGTGAGATTCTCGCCTTGCTCATGGTTGTTTTGTCCCCTTGTCTCGCTAAAGGCCGAGAAAACCCAAGCTCAACCGAACCATCAAAACGTCGCAGTCAGAAGCCCGCTCATCCTACAAAACTCTTCCCGTCAGCGTCAATATAAAACAAAGCGGAACTTAGTCCGTATTACGGGATAACGTATACAATGTGGTACGATCCTGCGTTCGCGGCCTGCAAGCACCTACGAAAACCGCGAATGTAGCGATAAAATCAGTTTTGTTTGGGTTGAGATTCTCGAGATGAGTTGGGTCTTCCCCAATCCGCCAAAGCCCGCGTTTTCCGTCCTATTTCAGCTTATTTTCGCTGCGGTAATCGCGCTCGTCGGAATGGCGCTTAACGCGCCTCCAGCAATTGCCGCCCAAGATAAAGAGGTCTCGGCGACGGCCCGAGCAAATCAACTGGCGCACTCCGGGCATACCGAACAGGCAGTCGAGTTGTTGCAGTCGACGCTGGCGGCCCATCCATCCGATCTGCAGGCGAGGCTGGCATTAGCGGATATTTATGCCAGAAACGGCCAACGCGACAAGGCAGAAGCAGAATTCCACGAAGCGCTTAGCCTCCATCCCGGTTCGCCATCCGCGGAAATTGCCTTGGGTACCTTTTACCTGAATGCCGGCTCTTTAGCTTCTGCAGAACAGGTGCTTGGCGAAGCCGTGCGTCGCCATCCCAAACTCACCGAAGCTCGTGCCCAGCTATCGCTGGTTCTGGCCAGAGAGCGCAAATACGCCGAGGCGGAATCCAACTTGCGAACAGTTCCGCCGCCCACAGAAAAAGATGCCCGCGTCCGCTATTTTCGGCTTCAAGCCTCGATTCACTCTGGCCTAGGCGACTCTCGTGCTGCCGCTCAAGCCATGGAGGAAGCATGGCAAGTGATGCCGGACAATGAAGAACTACAACTGGTTGCCTCAATTGCGGAGGCAGAAGCTGGAGCGTGGAAAACTTGCATCCGAGACGTTACTCCTTTGTATAAACGGCACCCAACCGTCGATAGCGGGCTTATTTTGTTGCGGGCGAAGTTAGCCAGCCATGCGGATTTCATGCCGACGCTTCAAAGTCTTCAGGCATTGAATTTGCCTGAGAATCAAAAGCTCGATCTTACCGTCCGATCTGCCGAACTGCTCGCCTCCGCCGGCCAGCCCGCGGCAGCCGCGGAAGAATTTCAAGCGGCGTTGAAAATTACCGGCGGAGCAGATGATATCCTGCTTTACAATCTCGCCGTCGAAGAATTCGACGCCCGGCAATTAGACTCGGCTCTTGCCACGCTGGCTACGCTCCGCGCTCAAAACGATTCTGCCGAAGTCGAGGACCTCATCGGAGATGTAAATGAGCAGAAGGGCGATCGATCAGCCGCGATTCAGAGCCATGAGAAGGCAATCGCCCTCGCTCCTTCAGAGGAACGATATCGCCTGTCGCTGGGTGCGGAACTCCTGAAGTTCGATTCCTACGCGCCCGCCGCTTCCGTATTCCAACAAGCCACCGAACTCTTCCCTAACTCCGCTCGAATTTATGTCGGACTAGGAATGGCCGATTACTTCCTGGAAAAATACGACGATAGCGTCTCCGCTTTCCTGCGCGCCGACAAACTCGATAACGGATCGGGGCGACCACTTGGCTACCTCGGCGCAACCCAGATGGAAAATTCGGCGGGACCCAGTCAGGCCGCCGTGGATACAATCTGTGCCCGTGCCGATTCCGACGCCCAACAATCCAATGCGGTCATCTGGTGCAGCGCTTTACTTTTTCGAAAAGCCTATCTCGCGGGCGACCGTTCGGCTGCCCCAGGAATAGTCGCGCGTCTGCGCCGCGCAGCCAAACTGGTGCCTAACGATCCGGTGACGAATTGCTCTCTGGGCGAGGCGCTCCAGTGGACGGAGCAATCGACTGAGGCACGCCACTGGCTTGAAATCTGCGTGAAGCTGCGCCCCAACTCCGCCGAAGATCACTATCGCCTCAGCCGCGTCTACCGAGGGCTCGGGCTGAAGCAAGCGGCCGCCGAGCAAGCCAAATTTACCGAGAGGAACAACGCGGAACCGGATCAACATCAAGCCATCACCGATAAGTTCGCTCAGGAAATGCTTGGTCATTCAAAAACGGCTGTCGATCCCCAAACTGCGCATCCGAAATAAGAGTCGTGCTCTTTACTTTTTTATGACTTCGCGCTTTCACGAATCGAGGAAAGAAGAGTTGCAAATGCCGAGATGGAAACGATCAACCGCTAATGGGAGTGGAGCGATGCGCGCGAAACTCTTCAGTCTCCTGGTCTTGCTCGCGGCGTTCTGGCCGGCGATAGCCAAGGCTCAGCAGCAGCATCCGGATGCAAATGAAATTTACGTGGTACCTTTTTCCCACCTCGACCTCTACTGGGCCTGCACCCAGGAAGAATGCCTGAGTCGCGGAAACTTCGTCATCAGCCGAGCGATCGAACTCGCCAAGCGTTACCCGCAATATCGCTATCTGCTCGAAACCGAGGTCTTCGTCGCGAATTTTGTTGATAGCCATCGTGGTACGAAAGAACTCGAAGATCTCAAACAGTTAGTGAAGGAAGGTCGCATCGAGATTGCGCCACTGTGGGCCGCCATTTATCAGAATCAAACCCGTGGCGAAGCACTCGCACGCAATGTGATTTATGGAAAACGCTATGCCCACGATGTTTTCGGAGTCGATCCGATGGTTGCGCATCTCGCCGATATCCCCGGATTCACGCGCCAGTATCCGCAAATCCTAAGCAAGGCTGCGATCCCCTTCATGGTCATGACCCGCATGGGGCCCCGGGATTTGTCGCTTTTTCATTGGAAAGCTCCAGACGGTTCGTCCGTTCTCGTATGGAACACAATCAATGGTTATGGGTGGGGCATCGGTTCGGGTTTACACCTCGATCTGGACAAAGATCGCCTGGCGACACTTTCGCTTGAAATCAAGAATGTACAGGCGACGACCAACGGGCCCGTGTATCTGGGCTGGGGCACCGACCTTTTTGCGCCCTCCGAGAAGCTGATCGAAAATATCAGCGTACTGAATGAGAAGCTTTCTCCATTGCATTTTCATTTATCTACCGCCGAAGAATTTTTTCGTGCAGCTTCTGCGAGTCCGCGCATCCCCAATTTAGCAGGTGAAATCCCCTCGTCATGGGCCAATTTGACGACCTCGCTGGTGCCGCTGTGGCCACCCGCTATCTCCGCCGCCGACACGCTGGTGACTGCGGAAAAATTTGCTGCCATCAATTACGCACTGGGATATGCACCTTATCCTGACAAAACTTTCGAAGCATTGTGGAAAGATAATCTCAAGTCGCTCGATCACAACAACGACGGCCAGGGCGGACAAATTGGAGACGAACGCAAGTTGGGATACGCTCAGGAGGCCTCGTTGGGCGCAGGCCAAATCCTCCGCGACTCGTTGCGCAACATCGCCGAGCGCGTACAACAGCCCTTCTCGCGCAGTACGCCCATCGTAGTATTCAATCCCCTAAGTTGGACAAGAGATGACTTAGTCGAAGCCCACGTCACCCTGTTCGGCAAAGTAGCGACTAATGACAATGAAGATTACGAAAAAGGAATGCGGTTAGTCGACGCGAGCGGAACCCCTGTTCCGTTTCAAGTGGAACAGTATGCGGAGGGAAGTTCACGTTCGTTGGATTTGTCCTTCATCGCGCGCGGAGTGCCCTCTGTTGGCTATAAGACGTATTACCTTGTTCCTGCTAACAATCCCGGCAGTTACTCGAACGCATGCGAAGTGAAGTTAAAAACTGATAACAATGTAAAACAAGCCAACGATGCTATCGGTTCAGATGTACTGGACAACGAATATTACCGTGTCTCTGTAGATAGAGCCACCGGAAGGATTGAGGTTTTCGACAAAGATCTAAACCAGATAGTAAGCAAAGGAATTGAGATAGCCGCGTCGGAAGAGCGCGGCGGCGATGACCAGAATATTATTCTGCCAAGTGGTCGAACCATAATTAATGTGATCGATTCAGTTGAACTTGAGGAAAACAGCCCGGTCCGAGCCGTTTTACGGATCAACGGTAATGTCGGTGGCGCTCCCATTAGTCAGCGACTCACCTTATATCGCGGCATAAAGAAAATCGACTTAGATAACACCATTGTTTGGGAGCCAGGGCGATCCATGAATATTGAACAGGTCTTTCCGATCATGCGACAGGGCGCGGAAATAACAAATGGAATCCCATACGGGACGGCCTCTGCTGCGGACATGATGACAAAGGCCGGCCCGCACGGCGATGACGAGGTGGCGCCCGATATATGGAAAGGGTGGCGGCAGATTCAAGACTGGATATTTGCTGGTAACAATGACTGGGGCCTTACGGTAAGTGCGGATCATAACTTGATTGAAGTTAGTAATACAGAGATAAGAGCCGACATGTTACGCGGCACTCGCTTTAGTCCGGTAACAGTCACTAAGAACGGTCAGCCAGTCTTGGACGCACGGCCGCCGGCGGGAACTTACGTGTTCCGGTTCTCTCTTACTTCCGGGAAAGGTAATTGGTCAACCAGCAAATCGTGGCGCGCCGGAATGGCGTTCAGCACACCATTGATTCCCGTGACCTCGGCAAACAAACTTTCCGAGAAACCCTTGCCGCCAGAAAAATCTTTCTTTTCGATCAACGCAGACAACGTTGTGCTCACCGCGATGAAGAGGGCCGATGCCGGAGAATCCATCATCATCCGAACCTTCGAAATTATGGGTATGCCTACCGAAAGTCCCGTACTGTTTATGGGACAACAACGCAATTTCAAACAAGTCAATCTGTTGGAGGACGATCTGCCAGCCGGAGAGCAGAAGATCCTCCACATGCAACCGTTCGACATTGACACGATAATGCTACCGATTCGTTAGGTCGCACCGATCCGACAGGTGGTGCCGGTTTCATCCAGGAGAAACACAAAATGCGAAAGCGTTCCACACGACGTGATTTCCTGAAAGCAGCTGGAGTAGGGGCCGCTGCAATTGCACACTCCGCTTCTTCCCCGGGTTTGGCTTTGCTGAGCGCATCCACCATGTCGGCCTCGCCAACAGGTGAATTGAAGATGTGGGTGACCGACGAAGATCGCCGTCTAGCGGCCGCTCCATCCATCGCATGGAACAATCCAATCAACGAAGTTGCGCAGGATTCGATCCTCATCAAGCCGGAAAATAAATTTCAGCCCATCCTCGGATTCGGCGCAGCCCTCACCGACGGATCCTGCTATCTGTTCAATCAACTTTCGGCTGCGGCTCGCGAAGCGTTATTTCATACCTTGTTTCACCCCTCGCAAATGGCTCTCAACGTCTGCCGAACCTGCATCGGTTCTTCCGATCATTCCACCTCGGTCTATAGCTTTGATGATGGTGAGCCTGATCCAGACCTGAAGCGTTTTTCGATCGAGCACGACCGTGCCTACATTCTGCCGATTCTTCGCCAGGCAAGACAAGTGAACCCGGATCTGTTTTTATTTTCGTCGCCGTGGAGTCCGCCGGGATGGATGAAAGACAACGGCTCGATGCTCGGCGGCTGCATGCGCCACACTTACATGCCTTCTTACGCCAACTATTTTGTGAAGTTTTTGCAGGCATACGCCGCCGAGGGCGTGCCGGTGCAGGCGGTCACAGTGCAGAACGAAGTCGATGCCGACCAGCAAGGGCTGATGCCGCAATGTTTCTGGCCGCAAGACTATGAAGCCGATTTTGTTGGTCTTCATTTAGGTCCGCAGTTTGAGCGCAGCGGCGTTCAAACAGAAATTTGGATTATCGATCACAACTACAACCTGTGGGGACGCGCCATCGCTGAGCTAGAAACGCCAGGCGTGCACAAATATACGAATGCCATCGCGTGGCACGGCTATACCGGCAAGCCGGAGTGGATGCAGCGTGTGCAAGCCGTGTTTCCAGAAATCGAAATGTATTGGACAGAAGGTACCCCCGACTACAACGATCCGGATTATTTTAAGTGGGGGTCGTGGGCTCAAAATTTTACCGCCATTTTGCAAAATGGTTGCCGGGCGATCACCGCTTGGTGCTTTGCCACCGACGAACGTGGCCATCCCAATGTCGGCCCCTACTCGTTGGGCGGCCTGCTGACCATCGACTCGAAGTCAAAAGCGTTTTACCACAGCGGAGAGTACTGGGCCCTTGGGCATTTTTCGCGATTCATCAAGCGTGGCGCAGTGCGAATCGATTCGCAAAGTTCGGCAAAAGATCTTTCTTACTGCGCGTTTGAGAACCCCGATCAATCTCTCGTCGTCGTGATCACGAATCCCGGCCATCAACGCACCTGCGAAGTTCAACTGAAGGGCAAAGTCGCAAGCGTCACGCTGCCGTCAGATTCCGTGATGACGCTTACACATTCGAACGCATAAAACCGCAGCAAAGAAATAGGAGCCAAAGTGGCCAACACAACCAGGCGTGACTTCTTAAGAATTCCAACTGAAAAAGCGTCATTCATAGGCGCTGCAACCGCTCCGCGCGAAATCGCGACGGAGACGGCGACGGACACGTCGAGCAATTACTCTCCAACCGGCAACCTCAAGGTGTGGGTGACCGATGAGCAGCGCAGAGTTTCCGCGGCGCCGCCGTTGGAATGGACCGAAGCGCGCACTGCGCCGAACCGCGATTCTATCCTCCTCGCTCCTGAAAAAAAGTATCAGGAAATCCTTGGCTTCGGTGGCGCGTTCTCCGGTGCTTCCTGCTACATGTTCAACCAGCTTTCGCCGGCCGCGCGATCCGAGTTATTTCATACATTGTTTGATCCCTCAGAAATGTCCCTTAATGTCTGCCGCACCTGCATCGGCTCGGCAGACTCCGCCGCCGCGATCTACAGCTACGATGATGGCGATGTCGATCCTGACTTAAATCGATTTTCAATCGAGCGCGATCGCGAATACATTTTGCCGATGCTTCGTCAGGCGCGTGGCGTCAATCCCGATCTATTTCTTTTTGCCTCTCCCTGGAGCCCTCCCGGCTGGATGAAGTCGAACGGATCGATGTTGGGCGGCTGCATGCGCCACACTTACATGCCATCCTATGCCGACTACTTCTTGAAATTTCTGCGCGCCTACGAATCCGCCGGCGTGCCCATCCAGGCTGTCACCGTCCAAAATGAAGTCGATACCGATGAGGAAGGAACCATGCCCGCCTGCGCCTGGCCGCAGGACTACGAGGCCGATTTCGTGATTCTGCATCTTGGGCCACTCTTCGAACGCAGCGGCGTCGCAACAAAAATTTGGATTATCGATCACAACTACAATCTCTGGGGACGCGCGATGGGCGAACTGGAAACGCCGGATCTGCGCAAATTCACGAATGCGGTCGCATGGCATGGCTATGAAGGCAAACCGGAATGGATCAATCGCGTGCAGAACGCCTTCCCCGACGTGGAAATGTATTGGGCCGAAGGCGGCCCCGATTACACGGCCCCCGGCTATCAGCGAGAATGGGCCAACTGGGGGAAGGCCTTTACGTCGATCCTGCGGAATTGTTGCCGGTCGATCACGGTCTGGAACCTAGCGACTAACGAACACGGCCGCCCTTACGTTGGCACCGGCGCTTCGGGAGTCGGCGGAGCCATGCTCATCGACTCAACTACGAAGAAGATTACCTACAGCGGCATGTTCTGGGCTCTCGGACATTTTTCCCGGTTTGTCAAAAGGAGTGCCCGACGCATCGATTCGCAGAGCGAGGCGGAAGGCCTTTACCACTGCGCGTTTCAGAATCCCGATGGTTCGCTCGTAATCGTCGTAACCAATCCTGGCATCGAGCGGAAATGCCAGCTTCAATTGGCCGACAAAGTAGCGGATGTGAACTTACCTGCCAATTCCGTGATGACGCTGCAATCTGCGCCGCTTCAGCGTGGCTGAACTGGCTACGCGTGTGGAACGGACGAGCCTATCTTCACGCCCGTCCCGCGAACTCCCGCGTCTCCGTCGACACCTTTACGGTTTCGCCCTCCTTAATAAAGAGAGGAACGCGGATTTCGATCCCGGTCTCCAACTTCGCCGGTTTGGTTACACTCCCGCTTGACGTGTCGCCGCGGACGCCGGGTTCGGTGTAAGTGACATTCAGTTCCACATGAGGCGGCAGCTCCAACCCGATCGGATTGCCGTTGTACTTATGCAACTGAACGATCGATCCCTCCACCATAAAGTCAGGAGCGTCCCCGATCATCTCGCGCGACAGGGTCAGCGTCTCGAAGCTCTCCTGATCAAGAAAATAGAAACCACCTCCGTCGCTATAGAGGTAGGACGCCTCGACCATTTGCAGATCAGGCTCTTTGAACCGGTCACTCGCCTTGAATGTCTTGTCAAACACCGCATGCGTGAGCAGATTGCGCATCTTCAAGCGGACCAGCGTCTGAGCGCCTCGGGCAGTTGGTGTGGAAACCTCGGCTTCAAGGCACAGAAACGGAGTGTTCTCGAACTCGAAAAACGTTTTGCGCTTTACGTCGATAGCATCGATCAGTGCGGCCATAATTGTCCCTAGAATATCAGGCGAGCGTTATCAGGCGAGCGATACGAGGAATCGGTTTTATCATAGGCTATTCCGCAGGTCATGCTAGTCTGCGATGGGCGCGAGTTCTGAGGCTTCCGCAAGTCAAATCGATCCATGAAGATTCTGCTGGTGCATCCCGAGGATTCTGTTGAGGCAGGACCATGGGCCGCGACGCAGTGGAATTTGGCGGTCGATCTGGGTTGGTCCGGACGCGCCGTCTATGCGCGACAAAGCGAAAAGCTGGGATTCCGCATCGTCAGCATGAGTGGTCTGCTCGATCATGAGCAGCATCGTTGCCGCATTCGCGACCTCCTAGCCCTCGGCCTCGATCAATTACTGGATTCGGAATCAATAGACTGGTGGGATGCTTATTCCGTCCACCCTTATCCGCAAATCGAGCAACTTCTGCTGGTCTCGGTATTAGCGGAGCAGATTCCGCAGCACGCCGAAATTTTCGCAACCCGTCCGCATTTCACCGTCTCGGCGCTGGAGATCTTGCTCAGGGAAACAAACGTCATCGAAACGAACGCCGCGAAGATTAAAATCTTCCAGCCGGGCCACGATACAGCAAACCGCGATACGAGCTTGCGCGCGCTATTCCGCCGCTATTGGAAAGCCGCATCAGCGTTACGCCCTTCGCAACTCGCCGAAATAGCATTCGATAAGTGGGATGCCGGCTACCAGCTTCGACGTCATTTCACGCCCTCGCCAAAAATAACGTCAACTCCGGCAATCCTTCTCCCATCCTCTTATGGCAACGTGACTCGCGCGCAGGTCGCCTACGCGCGGATGCTTCCGCACCGCCGTTTTCTTCTCGTAGTCACGCGCCCCAGCGGCCGTCTCCCTCTCCTTCCGGATAACGTCCCGGATAACGTCGAAGCCCGCTCGCTCGCTTCCTACGCCCCGCCGCCTGTGCCCGCGACCGACGCCGAACGTGCCCGCCTGCAAGCGCGATGGCAGGAGGTGCAGCACGATTTATTCGAGCAAAACGCCGTCCTTCGCCTCGCCAATCGACTGCACGTTTTCGACGGATTCGCGGATTTCCTGAACAGCGGGCTGCGCGTTCGCGACGCCTGGCGCGCGGTGTTTGCGCGGGAGCCCATAACAGCCGTTCTTTCCGCTGACGAATACAATCCCTACACCCGCCTGCCCACCTTGCTCGCCAGATCCAGAAAACTCCGCACCGTTTTCTGCGATCACGGCGCCCTCAACATGAGCTTTGGAATTCGTCGCGGCGTTTCCGACTGCTTTCTCCTGCGAGGCGAAATGGCCCGCGATTATTGCGTCAGCCGCGGCCTTCCCGCCGAGAAAATCGTCGTCGGCAGTCCAGCGCACTCCGTCAGTCCCTTGCCCTCATCGAATCCGAACCAGCGAGACTGGATTGTTTTTTATTCCGAGCCCTTCGAACTATCCTCAAGCCGGACTACAACTTTCTATCGGGAACTGCTTCCCGAATTGTGCTCGCTGGCCGCTCGCGCGAATCGCAAAGTCATCGTCAAGCTGCATCCTTTCGAGAGTCTGAAAACTAGGCGGGCGCTCATAGCCCGTGTGCTTTCGCCCGACCAGCGCCGCCTGGTTGAAGTGCGTGAAGGGCCGATGACTCCAGATCTTTTTTCGCGTGCCTGGTGCAGCCTGACCGTCGAATCCAGCGTGGCCGTCGAGAGCACCATCAATGGCGTACCTTGTTTCTTATGCCATTGGTTCGACAGATCCTGGTACGACTATGGCAAGCAGTTCGCAAAATTCTCCGCCGGATATCCCCTCGATTCGCCCCAGCGCATTCGCGAAATTCCGCAGTTGATAGAGCAAATTCAAATCACCGAACCGATCCGCCAACGCCTTCAGACCTCGATCACCCCGGAACATCTAGAGTCCGTCTTGTCGGGAAATTGACTTGACCTGCCCATCGCACCTGAGGGGCTATGCCCTTGGTGATCTCCTCTGCAAACTGAAACCATTTTAGGATAAGAGTTCAGTTTGGCACTCTCGCCGCTCCCCTCCGTACACCATCGGCGCGAAGTTGTGCAGTCCGCAACATCGTTGTGAACTTATTTCTTAGAGAGAGGCGATGCTATGGCTACTGGTGCTGTTACTGCCCGCGATCCCAAGGCGGATGCGACAACCGCGACTGTTGAAGTAAAAACTGAAGCTGCTGAGACGAAAAAGCCGCTTACCCTGAAACAGCGCTTCCATCAGATGCTTAGCGAGATTTTCGAAGGACGCGAGGAGCATCTGGGGTGGCGCCAATAGGCAGGGTGCCGCGTGAGATCGAGACTGTAGGCTTCTCGGTAATCCGCTTCATCTTCCGTACATTTTGAATTTGGCTGCGCCTGAGGTCTCGCTCCACTCAGCAGTCGTCCTATTCATCCGGCATACTTTGCTAGCAGATTCATCGCCGCGCTGGCGAGCTGCTCCAACGGCACAATCACACTGACTGCCCCGCGCGCGATTGCCTCTTTCGGCATCCCAAAAACAACGCAGCTCGCTTCGTCCTGCGCAACCGTAACCGCACCAGCGTCCTTCATCTCGCAGAGGCCCTGCGCCCCATCGTCCCCCATACCGGTCATGATGACGCCAACTGCCTTCGGCCCAACCGACAGAGCAACCGAACGAAAAAGCACATCCACACTGGGGCGGTGCCGCGACACCAGCGGTCCATCGACAATCTCAACGACCAGCTCTTCGCCATGCCGTTTGACGAGCATATGCCGGTTGCCCGGTGCAATCAGCGCCCGGCCGTTCCGCAGGCGATCGCCATTGCTAGCCTCCGCAACTTCAATTCCGCATTCCTTGTTCAAGCGGTCAGCGAAGGCCCGCGTGAAGACCTCGGGCATATGCTGCACAATCGCTACCGGCGGGCAATCCAGGGGCAAGGCGGCCAGAAAAACGCGCAACGCCTCGGTCCCGCCAGTGGAAGCGCCCACCGCAATCACTCCTTGAGGCGCGGCTGCGGCGCACGATTGGCGTTGGCGCGGCAAGATAGCATCGGCCGTTAGACGAGGAATGGCGGCCATCGGACGAGGCCGCAGCTGCGCCTGCGAAGCGCTCCATACCGCATCCAGCAACGTGACCGCCGACTCGTGCAGAAAATCCCGTACGCCCACCTTGGGCTTCGTGATGACCTCAACCGCTCCCTCTTCAAGCGCGCGCAAAGCAAGCTCTGTCCCGCGAGCAGCGAGGCCCGAGCACACCACGACCGGCGTGGGCATCTCTTGCATTATTTTTCGTATGAATGTGAGGCCGTCCATGCGCGGCATTTCCAGATCTGAAATGACCACATCGGGACGTTCCTTTTGCATCTTCGCCCAGGCAATCAGCGGATCGGCCGCAGCCTTCACGCTGATCCTCCGATCCATGCCGAGAATGGATTGCATGACCTGGCGCACCATCGCCGAGTCGTCCACCACCAGCACCTGCAAGCCATTTTCCTTACTACCGGGCACGCTCTCAACCTTCCTTGAGATTCATCAGGTCAGAGAAATAATCTCTTAATTTTCGATGTCAGAACGAGTTGTCCTTATGCTCTGTTTTGGCGTAGATGCTGGGATCGATGCAACGCAGCTGCAACGACATGCTGCTCAAATTCTCGGCGTGCCCCACGAAGAGCAGGCCAGAGGGCATAAGCCGGCCGTAGAGGTTCGTGATCACCCTGTGTTTCGAAGCCGTATCAAAATAGATCAGAACATTGCGGCAAAAAATCGCATCGAACGGACCTTCCACCAAATCGGCCTCGCGATCCAGATTCAACCTCTGGAATGTGATCATCTGCTGGATCTCGACTTTTACTTTCATCTCGCCTTGCCGCTCCGCCACGCCGCGCAGCATAAAAGTGTGCAGCAAATCCGCCGGCAACTCGGACAATCGATTGATGGGATAAACACCCTTGATCGCTTTGTTCAGCACGCGATTCGAAATGTCTGTCGCCAGAATCCGCACGTCCCAGCCCGCTTCCGCCGGAAGGTGCCGCGCAAGCAGCATGGCAATCGTGTAAGGCTCCTCCCCCGACGAACAGCCTGCGCTCCATATTCGCAATCGTCGTGGGCGCACTCCGCTTTCCGCTTCCCGTTGCCAGCGCGGAATCACTTTTTGCACCAGAAAATCGAACTGCCTCGGCTCGCGAAAAAATCGAGTTTCGTTGGTTGTGATGGCGTCGATCATGCGTGCGCGCTCGTCATCAGCTTCCGGTGCCGAAACGCACTCGTAATAACTCTCCAGTGAATCCATCTGCAGCGCCCGCAGCCGTCGAAACAGCCGTCCGCACAACAGCGCAGTCTTCGCGCTGCCCAGCCAAATGCCGGTTTCCGCATAAATCAGCTTCTGGAATTTTTGAAACAGCGCCGGACTCACCGAAAGATTAGCCGGTTGCTCGAGAGAAAGGTCAGCATCAATGCGGCGAGGCTTTCCGAAATCCTTGCCTGGAGCGGTTCCAGCTTGCACAGCTAGGCTCCCGCTTCGGCATGCCTGGCGAACGCGGACGCGGCCTTAGATCGGCAGCCAATCGCCGCGTCATCCGTAACCGACTCCGTCATGGCCAGCAATTCGTCGGCTGATAGTACTCTGTCGATATCAAGAATCAGACAAAATTTCTTGCCCAGCGCTCCCATGCCCAGCAGGTATTCGGTCTTCACCCGGGTGCCAAACGGCGGAGTCGGCTCGATCTCATCCGCGGAAAGATCCATCACCTGACTTACCGAGTCCGCCAGAACGCCCATGGTCATCATCTCGCCCTGAAACATTATTTCGGTGATGATGATGCACGAAAATTTTGAAATGCCGCTCGCCGGCAAGCCAAACTTCACCGCCAGGTCAACCACCGGCACCACTTTGCCCCGCAGGTTGGTCACGCCGCGAATCCAGATCGGAGTGTTGGGCACAACGGTGACCGCCTCATACTCAACAATCTCACTTACCTTAACAATGCTGATCGCATACTCCTCGCCCGCCGTTAGAAAGGTAAGGTACTGCTCGGTGCTCCGAGGGAGTTGGTTCTTCCCTTGATTCGACGCTCCCATAATTTCACTCCTGAGTTTTTACTCCTCGCATTCGTTGTCATCAAGACTATCGTTCTCACCAAAACTATCGTGCCACCAAAAATATTGTTGTCATCCTGAGCGAAGCGAAGGGCCTATGTATTTTGTCCGACAACCAACGCGACTAGAACGCAGAGAAGTTAGCCTCTTCCACCACTTTGCCGCTCACCGGCTGAAAGCGCCCAAGGTGCGCATATCCACTGCTCCCTGTCGGCTTTTGCGGAACCGCGGCGTGTTGTTTGCCGCCCCCATTGCGCTGCCCCGGCTGTTCTCCCGCGACTCGGAAGTACGTCATCAACTGCTGCAGTTGCTCCGACTGCGCCGCCAATTCTTCCGCCGTGCTCGAAAGTTCTTCGGCAGACGATGCGTTGCGTTGCGTGACCGTGTCCACCTGCGACATGGCCTTGTTGATCTGCGTTACTCCGCCCGATTGCTCGGTCGATGCCGCCGCCACATCCTGCACCAGCTCCGCTGTCTTCTTGATCGACGGAACCAAGTCGGACAGCAACTGGCCCGATCGTTCGGCTACGCTGACGCTCTTTCCCGCCAGTCCGCCGATTTCCTGCGCCGCCAACTGGCTGCGCTCCGCCAGTTTTCGCACCTCCACCGCCACCACCGCAAAGCCTCGGCCCTGATCGCCCGCGCGTGCGGCTTCAATCGCAGCATTCAGCGCCAGCAGATTGGTCTGGTAGGCGATCTCTTCGATCACCGAAGTCTTCGCCGCGATTTGCTTCATCGCGTCGACTGTCTCCTTGACCGCGTCGCCACTTTCTTCCGCGGCCGATGCGCCCTTGGCTGCCGCCTGCTCCACTTGCCGGCTGTTGTCGGCATTCTGCGTAATCGAAGCATTCATCTGTTCGAGGCTGGCGCTCATTTCTTCCACCGAAGCCGCCTGCTCGCTCGTCCCCTGCGAAAGGCTCTGCGACGAAGAAGAAACCTGCTGCGCCGCCGACGCCACCGCCGCCGAACCTTCACGAACGTCCCGTATAATGCTCGACAGTTTGCTGCTCATGTCCTGCATAGCCTGCTGCAATTGGCCAGTCTCCGAGCGGTTGGTGACCACAATCTCCTTAGTCAAATCGCCGCTCGCGATGCGCTCCGCATGCGCGACAGCCTGCTGAATCGGCACAGTAATACTTTTCGTCACGCTGATCGCCACGATCGTAGTCACAACGAAAGCACAGACCAGAATCAACAATGCCATCTTGCGGCCCAACGCATAAGCATCCTGACTTTCCTTCATGCTCTGCGCCATGGCAGTCGCCTGAATGTCGATGAACTTCTGCCACGAAGCGCGATACCTGTCGAGCGCCGGGATCACCTCCCCGCTCAACGCTGCAAGCGCCTGGTCGCGTTTCTTATCCGCCAACAACCCCTTGGCTCTCTGGCGAGCCGCAATGTAGGCCTGCCGGTCCTGAGTTACGACCGCAAACTGGTCGCGCTCCTGAGAAGAGCTGAGATTCTTTTCGATATCCGCAACCTGCGCGCTGATTTCTCGGCTGATCGCATCGTTTTCCTGGTTCAGCTTTTTCTCTTCGTCGGCGCTCCCCGTCTCGAACAGCTGTATAGTGATCCGCGCGTTGGTGATCGAGTTCTCAATCGTCTTATGCGTCGCTTCCACCGTGTTGTAGCGCTTTTGCAGCGAGGCCGACATCTCAGAATTCAGCCGCCCCAGCCACGTGAGTCCGAATCCGCCAACTGAAACCACGCCCAGCAGCATGGCACCGAAGACAACCCCCAGCCGCGTCCCTATTTTTTGATCCTGCCAATTTTTCATGATTCTCACCCGCTCTACGTTCTCACCCTCTCTACGCTCACTGCTCAATATGACTGCGTTCTATCAAACTGCTTTATTCACTATTTGCTTGCCATTCGCTAAAGACCCGCTCCTTCGCGTTTAAGCCTGGGCCTGCAAACTTGCCTGCATCACTCCGCGCAGCAGGCTTGGAACGTCGATGATCAACCCCACCCGCCCATCTCCCAGCACCGTTGAACCCGCAATCCCCGGAATCCCGCGCAACGCCTTGCCCAGCGGCTTTACCACCGTCTGCATTCCGCCCAGCAGTTCATCCACTGCGATCCCCGCATGAAACTCATTCATCTTCACGACTACGATGTTCTCCCGCTTCGGCGCCGCCCCCGTGAGGCTGAACATGCGCCGCAAACGTACATACGGGATTGCATTGCCGCGCACGCTGAAAATTCCCGTCTCCTCCGAGTTGCGCTGCTCCTCGGGCAATTCCATGCACTCCGTCACATGTTCCAGCGGCACCACAAAAGTTTCATTTCCCACCTTCACCGAGAATCCTTCAATGATCGCCAGCGTCAAAGGCAGTCGAATGGTGATGGTCGTTCCTTTGCCCTGCGTGCTCGCAATGTCGACCGTCCCGCGCAGCCCGTCGATGTTGCGCCGCACCACATCCAGCCCAACTCCGCGCCCCGACAGATCGGTGACCGATTCAGCTGTTGTGAATCCAGCATGAAATACGAGTCCAAAAAGTTCCTCATCGCGAATGTCGTCTTTGCCAGAGACGAGCCCGAGCCGCCGCGCCTTCTCCAGAATGCGCGCGCGATCGAATCCTGCTCCATCATCCTGCAACGTCACGATAATGTTTCCGCCGCTATGAGCCGCCGATAGCCGGATCAGCCCGCTCGGATTCTTGCCTTGACTCTTGCGCACCACCGGTTTCTCAAGGCCGTGATCGACCGCGTTGCGCACCAGATGCAGCAGCGGATCTTTCAACTGTTCGAGCACCGTCGTATCGACCTCGACGTCTTCTCCTATCACCTCAAGACGGGCCAGTTTCCCATGGCTCTTAGCCATGTCCCTCACCGAACGAATAAACTGCCGAAACAGCGGCCCGATCGGCACCATCCGAATACTCATCACCTCGCTCTGCAGATCCATATACAGCCGCTCTGCCTCGCGGTGCATCTCCAGAATCGCGCTCCCCTGCTCGGTGCCGAGCTTCTCGATCATCCGCCGCAACCGGCCCTGCGCGATCACAATCTCGCCAGTCAGATTCAGCATGTGGTCGAGCTTCTCGACATCCGCGCGCAGCGTGCGGTGATTGGCATTCGGAAGTCCGTCCACCTTCACCGCCGCACCCGAACTCGCTGCAACTTCCCCGGCCACAACTGCCGTCTTCGACCGCTTCTCCGCCTCGAGCGCGATTTCTTTCTTGAGCTCCTGCTGTGCCGGCGTAAGTTCACGCGCTCCTGCCGTTGCGCCCGCAATCATGCTGCGAAGTTCATCCACAGCTTCCAGCAAAAGTGAAATCAAGTCCGCGGTCGGCAACGCTTGCTGCTCGCGAAAAACATCCAGCAGATCCTCAACCACATGAGCAAACCCCGCCAGATCGTTGAACCCCAGCGAAGTAGCATTCCCCTTGATGGTGTGGGCAACACGGAAAATGCTGTGCAGAAGCTCGGGATCCGATGGACTCGATTCCATTTGCACCAGCACCTGCTCCATCAGGTCGAGGCCCTCTTCCGACTCGACGACGAACGACGCGAGGACTGCATCCCGGTCAAAGTCCGCTAGATCCACTGTTTCTCCTAAACCTGATCGAAATTCTTGATTGCGGTCGCACCATCAAAGATCTGAAACGCCAATCTGCGCCCGCGTTTGCCTGATATATCCCGTTCCACAATCGAAATCCCGGCCGAGTGCAGAAATTCTTCCGCCAGCTCTACATTCCGTGATCCCACTGACTGCGATGGGTCCGCGCTGAAAGCGCTCGAACCGCCGAAAAGTTTGGCCTGCAAAAACCGTACCTCGCATCCCAGTGCCAACACCCCTTGCAACAACTCTGGATTGGCGATATTGCCGTAGCGCAGCCGGTTCGATCCTTCGTTCGGCCCCTCCGGCAACAGATAGTGATTCATTCCTCCCGCTTTCCTGTGCCGGTCCCAAAGGCAAACCGCCGCGCACGATCCGAGTATGGTCGAGATCGTAATTGGATCGCGCGTTACGAAAATTTGCCCGGGATAAAGAAAATGGCGGAGTTCGCTTGACTCCTTATGCTCGAACCGTTTCATGAACTCCGCCGGCAGAACCGCCGGATTAAATTTTGAGGACTTCTCGCTCATGCTCTGATTCCAGACTCATCAATCTCAGTCTTCGAGTGCCCGCTCCCGCCAAACAAAGGCATCGCCGCTTCGTCGGAGAGAAGCTTGAATAACTCCATGTCCGCTTTGTCAAACGCGATCTTCTGCGGCAGCAGCCGTAATACGGCCAGAATGGCCATCGTTTGATTAGCCCGGCGGATCGGAATAAACGCCTGCGCCTTGTCGGCCGCGCCAACTCGGTCGCGGGTTCCAAATTCAACGTGGCACTCGCCGCGCATCAAACGCTCAAGGCCCAGTTTTCCGATCGCCTGCGGCAGATCGTATGCCGCTGGATCGATCCCGAAAGACCCAATCACTTCAAAACTTGCCGCGTCGCGATCCACCCGGAACAAACCAATTTCTTCCGAGCCCAGGAACGTGGCCGCAATCTCGCGTAGCCCTTCGATCGCATCTTCCTGGTCGCGGCTTTCCTCCAGCCTTTTCCGCGCCGCTCGCAACCGAGCCTCATTCATTGTGTCGGCCCCAGAAAGCTTGGCTCCAGCGGCATGACTCTTGTTATCGTTCATCGCGATCCTGGCCGCACCAATTCAAAGCCCCACCGATCAAGTTGCATCGATAACCTTCACGTCCACTCAATCCAGAAATAAAAATTCCAGCGATCACCGTCCTACTTGCCCAGGTAGCTCTCGACCAGCGCCACCGGTTCGGCGCCGTCCACCGGCTTCGTAATATAGTCGTTGCATCCACTCTGGAATCCCGCCTCAATGTAAGATTCTTCGCCGCGAGTTGTTACCAGAACGATGGGAGTCTCGCGCGTGCCCACTTGCTGGCGCATTATCTTGCAAGCTTCAAATCCATTCATTCGCGGCATCACCACATCCATCAACACCAGGTCAGGCCGCTCCACTTGCGCCTTTTCGACCGCCTCTTGTCCATCGCACGCGGTCACACACTGATAGCTGGTGCGCTTTTCTAGAATGTCGCGCTCCATCATCAAAGCTGTCTTGGAATCGTCAACCACCAGAATTTTCTTGGCCATGAGTTCCCCTCGAACTGCAATGCCAGCACGGCAATCGCTACGAGGAGGCCCAAATCGGGCCATTTCCCGAAGCTGTTCTATTAGTCATCTCTAACACAGTGGAACGTTACGTCGTAATTACGTCGGTAATTGGCGGGATGCGCGCGCTTACTGCGGAATTACCCTTGGTTTGAGCGCAATTGTTCGGGGAACATCGCTGGAAGCGGTCGACCGACGTGCTCAATGCCCTGTCCCGCAAGTCCGCATCAAAACTCTGATTGTCATCCTGAGCGAAGCGAAGGACCTATGTATTTTGTTTGCACTACCAACGCGCTCCAAGTGAGTAATAATCGCCCCGTTTTTATGCCACGAATCTCCGGGACACGACACTGGCCGCCAAAAAAGAATGGCACGACCGGAATCGTGCCATCGTCAGTTTTCTGATTTGAAAAGGCCCGGCCTCAGCCGCCGCCCCATAACCCACGCAAAAGAAAAGCTGGCTTCACTCGCGAGCTCGATTGCATCATCTTCTTACTTCTGTTTCTTGTCCCAATCCTCGCGCGAGGTCACTTTGAGCGGCTCAACGCTCTTACCCTGCAAAGCCGCGTTCAGCGCCGGAACCTGCGCCGTCACAATCGTCTTAAACTGTGTTCCTGCGTCGTCCAATTTCTTCGCGAGCACTGTCGTCTCTTCAACCTGCGATTGCGTCGGACGGCCCGAATAAGCATTCACCCCGCCATATAACTCACCCAGATGTTCGCGCAGCTTTTTCTCTCCCGTAATCATGCCGCCTTCCTTCACCGACACCAGCGATGATCGGAACTCCTCCAGTTTCTGCGCCAGGTCGTTAAGCTGCTCCTTCAACTTACTGTCCGACGCTGCCCCAGCCCGTTGCTTCATCTGCCCGCTCAGCTCGTTGGTAGCGTCGACGATGTAAGTCAACTGTGCCAGCATGTCGTAAAGCTGAGTTACCGTCTTATGCTGCAAAGCGCGGTCGGCCGCCGTGCTCTTAGTTCGCGGATCAGGCACCAGCTTAACTTCGGATGTGTAAGTATCCTTTCCCTTAGTTAGCGTGACCTTGTAAGTCCCTTCCTGCACCTGCGGACCATAGAAGACAAATTCGTTTTCCACCAATCCAGCCGCGGGCGGCATCTTAGGCGGCTTGCCGCGCTCCGGCCATTGCAACCGGTTCAATCCCCTCCGCTTCTCGCCCTGTAGAGATGTTAGTAACTCGCCATTGGCATCGAAAACATCCACTTTCAAATCGCCGAAGATATGCCGCTTCCTCTGGTAATAGGCGATCGCAGCCGCTTCCGGCAAAGTCCGCCCGCGAAATTCCGAATCCCCATCGAACCGCTGTTCGCCGGCCGGCAAAGCCAGCACCGACGGTCGCGACGGCAGCATCACCAGATCCTTCGCCAGAATTTCCGGAGTCAGCGCCCGGATCGGTGTTAGATCGTCCAGAATATAAATCCCACGCCCATGCGTCGCGATAAGTAAATCCGACTCCCGCGCTTGTATGGCAACATCGCGCACCGCCACGTTCGGCAACCCGCCCTTGAATTGCGCCCAGTGCGCGCCCCCGTCAATCGAAATAAAAAGTCCAAACTCCGTTCCCACAAAAAGCAGATTGGCATTCACCAGATCTTGCCGCACCACGTGAGCGTATCCGCTCAACTCGGCCGTCGACAGCGAAGTCCAAGTTTTGCCATAATCCTTTGTCTGGTAGACATAGGTCTTCATATCGCCCGCCGCGTGCCCATCAAACGTCGCATAAGCCGTAGCCGGATCGAAATGGCTCGCCTCAATCGTAGACACCCATGTACCCGCGGGCAGGCCAGTGACGTTCTTCGCGACATTCGTCCAATGCTTGCCGCCGTCACGCGTCACCTGCACGTTGCCGTCGTCCGTTCCCACCCAGATCACATCACCGTTTTTTGGAGACTCCGCAATCGTGTAAATCGTCTCGAACTTCTCGGCATCCGAATTATCAATCGTCAGCCCGCCCGACAATTCCTGGTGTTGCCGAGCCGGATCATTAGTAGTCAGGTCCGGCGAAATCCGGTCCCACGACTCTCCATGGTCCTTCGACCGAAATAAAAATTGCCCGCCCAGATAAATCGTTCCCGGATGGTTCTCGCTCATATGAATCGGCGCATTCCAGTTGAAACGAAAATCCGGCTCGTTAGCGCGCGGCAGCGGCTTGATGTCGCGCGCCTCGCCCGTCGACTTCCGAAATCGCGAAATCATTCCACCCTGATATTCCGCATACGCATAATCCGCATCCGACGGATCGGAAAACGCCCAGAAGCCATCGCCTCCGCCAATCACCCGCCAGTGTCGATTCGCGATTCCATCCACCGCGCGCGAAGGCCCCATCCACGTTCCGTTATCCTGCAGCCCGCCGTAAACGTTGTAAGGATCGGCCATATCCGCGCTCACGTGATAGAACTGCGCCACCGGCAGATTCGAGAGAAACCGCCAATGCGCGGCCCGATCGAGCGACTGATAGACGCCGCCGTCCGTGCCAAGCAACATCTGCTCGGGATTATCGGGATTGATCCACAACGCATGCAGATCGCCGTGTACCGCCTCGCCAAATCCTTCACTAGTAGAAAACGCCGCGCTAAAACTCTTCCCGCCATCGTCGCTGACCGTCAGGAAAAATCCCGGCTTATATATGCGATCCGCATTCTTCGGATCAGCCGCCAGCCGCGCAAAGTAGAACGGCCGTCCGCTAACGTTAAACGAGTTATTAACCTCCGCCCAGCTATCGCCCCCATCGTCGGATCGAAACAGCGCCGTATGATTCTTCGCTTCGACCACCGCATACACGCGAGCATGATTCGTCGGAGCCACTGCAATGCCGATTCGCCCCAGATCGCCCTCCGGCAGCCCTTTTCGCAGCTCATGCCACGTTGAGCCCGCATCCGTACTCTTAAACAATCCGCTCCCCGGGCCGCCCGAGCGGAAATTATGCGGTTCGCGCCGCACGTCCCACATCGCCGCATAAAGCACATTCGAATCCTGCGGATCCATCACCATCTCCGCACAACCCGTGCTGTCATTGCGAAAGAGAAGTTTGTTCCACGTCTTCCCGCCGTCGGTAGTCTTGAAAACTCCACGCTCCGTATTCGCATTCCACAAATGACCGAGCGCACACGCATACACCGTGTTGCTGTCCTTAGGATGAACAATGACGCGACTGATGTGCTCGGAATCGGCGAGTCCCAGCGCCTCCCAATTTTCGCCGCCATCGCGCGAGCGATAAATTCCCGTGCCCACCGAGACGCTGTTGCGCACCCACGACTCACCCGTTCCCACCCAAACCGTCTGCGGATTCGAAGGATCAATCGCCAATGACCCAATCGACAGCGAAGGCTGCTTGTCAAACATCGGCTTAAACGTCGTGCCGCTATCCACCGACTTCCAAACCCCGCCGCTCGACGACCCTATGTAAATCGTAAGCCGATCCCCCACGCGCACCGCAGCGATATCCGCAATCCGCCCGCCCGTAGCCGCCGGGCCAATAGACCGTATCGGCAGTCCGCTAAGCGTGTCAGAATCCAGCGTCACATCCTGCGCACCGGCGAAAGTCGCCAGCGAGAGAATAAAAATAACCGTCCAGAAAATCCGCACACGATCAGACGTCGTTGCCTTAATCATTGTTCCCTCAATGTTGTGGTCTAGATTCTGTTTTGAAAGGGAGCGGCTTCGGCCGCGCCCCCATATCCCAACAGCCATGGGCTTTACAGTTTGCGGAAAACGCACCTTATTATTCAATGGCACCGCTGTTGTTCTTGCTTTTGGGTGGCGCAGCGGTTCACCGCTGCGATAAAAGCCCTGCTTTCAATCACGGCTTCAGCCGCTGAGGACAACTGCCGCGCGTCGCGTGAGTATCTCAGCAATTTGTTTAGCCCCTAGGCAAGTGCAGATGTTTCGCTTCGCCATTACGCTAATTCTTAGGCGCATCCATCTTCGGCGGAGCCGGCGTCGCCGCTGCCGGCATCTTGAACATCGAATCGTCCACCGGTACATTGAGCTCAATCTTCGTGATCGTCAGCTTCTGCTTCTCCTGGCTGCCCTTAACTCCGCTCTCGATCGCGAAAGGAAAAATTACCCCGCCCACTTCCTTGTAGTCGCCAATCGCCGCCTCATATACCTGCTCGCTCCCCCGCACCGTTCGCTTCGTCTCTTCTTTAATCTCAAGATACGAATCCGCATCGATGTAGACGGTCTGCACGTCGCCATTCTTCAGGATGACCTTTATCTTGTAAGCGTCCGTGCCTTCCATCTTCTCTTTGCCCAATAGCTCCACCTGATTCCCTTTGCTCTTGTAATCAACCATCGGCCCATCGATGTCCGCCATCTCTTCAACTTCCTTAGCTTCATCGGCCGCCATCAGCTCCGGATCTTTCTTGCCCATAAACGGCATCACCTGCCACGCATGGCTTCCGTCATACGCCTGTATCGCGGTCAAGCCCTGAATGGTGAACTCCAGCCGCGCCAGATTCCCACGCTTCTGGATCAGCATTCCCGGCGCTTCCATCCCCGGTCCCATCGCCAGCGTCGCCGTCGACTTCACCGATTGCACGCTCTTCAGCTTGTCCGCCCCGCCGCGCGCTGCAACATTTTTCGCAATAATTTCGTCAACCGTCTGCGCCAAAATCGCGGGAGCCAGCAACGCAACCGCAACCAGTCCGAAACACAACTTCTTCAACATAGTGATCTCCTGATTTTTTCTCTTGATACGTCAAAGCGGAGTGAATAGTTCACCATAAGAGCCTTATTCAAGGCTGTCAAATGATTCTTCCCGCGAGTGCAGTAATTGTAGCGCCGCCGTCTCGGCGGCTGTCCGGCGGGCATCCTGCCCGCCGCGGCCGAACCCACACACTAAACTAAGATGTCACCTTCCGCCGGCGAACCCGAGACACTCGCACAATGTTTTGTGCTGCGGTCGACTTCCGCGACCGACCGGAGTATGCTGCCTTGGCAGAATTTGACTCTCCACGTGGAGTGCAACTCGATGCATGTCCAAACCTTGCAAACCGGGCACGGCGAAGGCGATTCCAACGCGCCCCTCACTCGAAATCAAGTTCGCGGCTTCTGGGCCTCCTGGGGAGGCTGGACTCTCGATGGCATGGATTCCGTCATCTATGCGCTCGTACTCGTGCCCTCGCTGCGCGAACTTTTGCCCCGCTCCGGCATCGCGGCCACCAAAGGAAACATTGGTTACTACGGTGGTCTCCTGTTCGCCCTCTTTCTCGTCGGCTGGGGGCTCGCCTTCCTGTGGGGTCCGATCGGAGATAAATTTGGCCGCGTTCGCACCCTGATGCTCACCGTTCTCTGCTATTCCGCATTTACCTTGCTGAGCGCCTTCGCGACCAATATCTGGCAACTCGCCATTCTGCGCCTCTTGGCCGGCATCGGCATCGGCGGCGAATGGGCCATGGGCGGCACCTTTGTCGCCGAAGAGTGGCCCGAGAATCGCCGCGTCGCTGGCGCCGGTTTCATGCACACTGGCTACTATTTCGGATTCCTCCTCGCCGCCCTCGCCAATTACAGCATCGGAAGCTATCTCGGTTGGCGCGCCATGTTCGCCTTCGGTGGATTGCCCGCTCTCCTCCTCGCCTGGGTCCGCTACGGCGTCACCGAGCCCGCACGCTGGGTGCAAAAAGAAAAAGTTGTGCAAACCTTGTCCTGGTGGCGTCCGCTGGTGACGCTCTTTAATCCAACCTTGCGCCGCCGCACCATTTTGAATTCCATCTTCATGCTGGTTTCAATCTGCGGCCTGTGGGCTGGCACCGTCTATGTTCCCACCGCCGTCACAGCCCTCGCCGAAGCTCGCGGCCACGTCGGGCCGCAAGCCGCGCAGATGGCCTCCTATGCCACCATGCTCGTCGCCGTCGCCACCATCCTCGGCTGCCTCGCCATGCCCACCCTCGCCGAACGCGTCGGTCGCCGCGGCGCCCTCGCCTTTTATTTCGCCCTGATGATGGTTTTCATCGCCCTCACCTTCGGCAAAGTTTACTACCTCGGCGCAAACGGACTCCCGTGGTTTTTTGTCTGTCTGTTTTTCCTCGGAGTTGGCGGAGCCAATTTCTCCGTTTACACCCTCTGGCTCCCCGAGCAATATCCCACCGAATGCCGAGCCAGCGCCTTCGCCTTCTCCACCTCCTTCGCGCGCTTCGCCGGAGCAGGAATCACGTTTCTAGTCGGAGCCGGCGTGCGCCACTTCGGCTCGATAGGCACGCCCGTGGCTTTAACCGCGATAGCCTTTGCCATCGGCCTCCTGCTAACTCCATTCGGCGCGGAGACTCGTGGCCGTCCCTTGCCATCGTGATTTTGCCGAATATGCGCCGATTGCCCGTGCTTTTGGGTGGCGCAGCGGTTCACCGCTGCGATAAAGGGCTTGTTTTTCGTCCCGGCTTTAGCCGCCGAGGGAATGTGGTTTGCACACTGAGTCCCTACTACTTTCGCACTATTGATCTCTCACCCCGCTTCCCTATAATCACCGCACTTCCGGCGCGGAGAAATCTCTTCGCTCCGATTTAAGCGCTTGCGGAAAAACTCGATTCACGGCAGGTTTGGGAAGGGCACGAGTTCCACTCGTGCCGCTAAGTCGCTGAAAATGTGTCCGCGCTTTAGCGCCTGAGGCATGCTTCCGGTCGCTTGCAACGACTTTTTCCGCAAGCTGTTACGCGCTCAGTGGGGAGCGCTTCAAGATTGAGATGACAAACTTAATTGATGCTCCCGCGGATACTTCGCGAACGAAGGCAAACACGCCAGCAACAATGAAGTCGCGCTTTCCCAAAAAAGTGGTGCTCACCACTGTCGCCGTGATCGCCGCCGTGTGGCTGCTGGCCTGCGCCGCACTCTACGACACCATGCGCCAGCCGCCGGAAACCTTCGCCCGCTTCATGTCCAAAATCCCCGGCCCCGTAGCCTTTCTAGTCCTCCCCTTTGAAACTCTCTGGACTCACGCCCGCGCCGGCCATCTCGAAGTCGGCGACGCCGCTCCCGACTTTTCGCTGATGAAGCTCGACAAGAGCGCCTCCGTCCAACTCTCGAACTTGACCGCGCAAGGCCGACCGGTCGCGCTGATCTTCGGAAGTTACACCTGACCGCCCTTCCGGCGGGAGGTTCCCGCCCTCAACCAGCTCTACGACCAATACCAAAACAAAGTTGCCTTCCTCGTCGTCTACATTACCGAAGCGCATCCGACCGACGTCTGGCAGATGCAGAGCAATATTAAAGACCAGGTCGTTCTCGCGAGCCCGAAAGACGAAGAAGAGCGCGCCCTCGTCGCCGGAGCCTGCGTGCGAAAACTCGGCATCAAGATTCCCGCCGTGCTCGACGAATTCGGCAACTCCACCGAGCAGGCCTACACCGGATGGCCCGACCGTCTTTATCTCATCGACGCCAACGGCCGTGTCGCCTACAAAGCCAAGCCCGGCCCCTTCGGATTCAAGTCAGACGAGCTTCGCGCTGCAATCGCGCAGCTTTCGAAAGATTAGTAAATTAAGCGGCCAGCGTTGTATTCTCGGGGCGTGCCGCGTTCGCTCGTGCCCCATTCGCCTGAGCCGCATCGTTCCCCCACGCCCGGTTTATTCTTGGGGTTGGTCATTACCCTCGCGGCCGTCGTCGCTTACTCGGCCTACATCACCCGCCAAATCTCCGGCCTCCGCGAATTGCAAAACAATCTAGTCGACCGCAACCGCAAAGATTCCCTCCAACTGCTGCGCATTCAAAACGACTTGAACTCCCTCGCCCTCGCTATGCGCGACATGCTCGACAACGACGAGCCCTACCCGCTGACCGCATGGTCGGCGCAATTTCAGCGAGTGCGCACCGATCTCGATGACGCCCTGCACCGCGAGCAACAAGTCGCGCCGGTCAACCGAACTCCCGAGCAAGAAGAATATTTAGACAACTCCGTGGTCCAATTCTGGGACGCCGCCGATCGCACCTTCGCCCTGGCGCAAGGCAACAACCAGGCCGAAGCGAGAACGCAGATTCAAGTCTCCCTCCGCGCCCGCCAGGAAGCCCTGAGCACCGCCGTCTCGCGACTCCTAGTCCAGAATAATGAGAGCGAAGAACAAGCCGCCCAGCGCATCGCGCAAATTTACAACCGTGTGCAGCGCCAGGTCTACCTCTTCCTGACCGCGACATTACTCGCGATTCTCTTCACCAGCCTTTATCTCATACGCTCCAATCGCAGACTGTTCGCGCAACTCGCCGCGCTCTCCGCCCAGCGCAGCGAGCTGGCCCAGAAGCTCATCTCCACCCAGGAATCCACGCTGCGCCACATCTCGCGCGAATTGCACGACGAGTTCGGGCAGATTCTCACCGCCGTCGGCGCCATGCTCACCCGCGCCGGAAAACAAGCGCCCGAAGGGTCCGCGTTGCGCGCCGATCTGCGCGAAGTCTGCGAGATCGCGCAAACCACACTCGACAAAGTACGCAGTCTTTCGCAGGCCTTGCACCCCGTGATGCTCGAAGAAACCGGCCTCGAGAGTACGCTCGACTGGTATCTTCCCGTGCTGGAACGGCAGGCTGGAATTCACGTATTCTATGAAAAATCGGGCCAGTCGTTTCCGGTAAACGGCAACGCCGCAATCCACGTCTACCGCGTCGTGCAGGAGGCTTTGAATAACCTCACCCGTCACTCGGGAGCAAGCGAAGCGTGGGTTCGCCTGCGCTTCCTGCCGCAAGCTTTGGAAGTCGAAGTACAAGATCACGGCAAAGGTTTCGACCCACAATCCGCGGGGCAGGGAATTGGCCTGGTAGCAATGCGGGAACGCGCCGAGCTCCTCGGAGGCACGGTCGAATTCGTAAAGCCCACGCCAGCCAATGGCCAAGACCAAGATGCAGCTCGCAGCGGAACACTAGTTAGATTAAAAGTTCCAAGAAGGAATCTAGAATCCAATGCCGCCTAAGATTTCAGTTTTACTGGTTGACGACCACAACCTCGTGCGCCGCGGATTCCGCCGCATCCTCGAAGATGAGCCCGATATCACTGTGACCGGCGAAGCGAGCGACGGCCCCGAAGCCATCAAACTCGCCGACGAGCTCAATCCAAAAGTGATTGTCATGGATTGCGCCATGCCCGGCATGAACGGCCTCGAAGCCACGCGCCAGATTCTCGACAAGCATCCGCAGGCTCTGGTGCTCATGCTCAGCATGCATCCCGAGGAAACGCTGGTCCGTCAGGCGCTCGACGCCGGAGCGCGGGGCTATGTCCTGAAAAATGCCGTCGACCTCGAGCTCGGCGCCGCGATCCGCAGAGTAGTCAACGGCGAAACCGTCCTCGATTCCCAACTCAAGCGCCCGGTTGCACTCAAAGGCAGGCGCCATGCCGGCTTAACTCCCCGCGAACTCGAAGTGCTGCAAATGATCGTAGAAGGTAAATCGAACAAAGAGATTGCGGCTGCGCTCGACCTCAGCGCCAACACCATCGCCGTCCACCGCGCCAACATGATGGACGCTCTCGGCATCCATAAATCCGCCGAGTTAGTCGTCTACGCGATCCGCAACGGTCTGGTAGATTTGCCGTGACCAGCTCCTCCACGCGAGGTCCTTCCTTGAATCGCCGCTCCTTTCTCTGGGGAATGGCGGGTCTCATCTCAGCCTCAGGCTTGCCCTTCGATGCCTTCGCGGCTCCGACCGCACCATCGATCGATCCCGGTTTCCGGCTCTCCGATGCAACTGCGCAGGCCGGAATCAACTTCCGTCACAACAGCGGAGCGTATGGAGGCAAGCTTTTGCCGGAAACTCTCGGCGCAGGCTGTGCTTTCCTCGACTACGATCGCGACGGCTGGCAGGACATTCTTTTGGTGAATGGATCAGATTGGCCCGGCCATAAACGAGACTACCCAAGCACCCTAAAGCTCTATCGCAACAACCGCAACGGCACATTTTCCGATGTAACTCACAGCGCCGGTCTCGACTTAGAAATGTACGGAATGGGTGCAGCCGTAGGCGATTATGACAACGATGGCTTTCCCGACATCCTTATTACTTGCGTAGGTCAGAACCGCCTCTTTAAGAATACCCGTAAAGGAACGTTCATCGATGTTACTAAGTCGAGTGGGTTAGCTAGCCGGCAAGCGATGAGCACATCAGCTTTGTGGTTTGATTACGACCGCGACGGGCTGCTCGATCTTTTTGTCTGCAACTATGTCAAGTGGTCGGCCGAGCACGACGTATTTTGCAGCCTCGACGGCAAGCATAAATCCTATTGCACGCCCGAAGCCTATCGCGGAGAAACCTGCTGGCTCTTTCACAATCGCGGCAATGGAACCTTCGAAGACGTAACCGCGACCAGCGGGATCTTCGACAGCAGTTCGAAGTCCCTCGGCGTAGCCATGCTCGACTACGATCACGACGGCTGGCCTGACTTACTAGTAACTAATGACACACAGCCCAACAAACTTTATCGCAACCAGCGCAACGGCACCTTCAAAGACGTAGCCGTCGATGCCGGCATCGCGTTTTCCGCCGAGGGTCGAGCCCGCGCCGGCATGGGCGTTGACGTAGCTGACTTCGACAATTCAGGCAACCCCGGCGTCGCTATAACGAATTTCGACAATGAAATGACCGGCCTCTACCGCCTCTCCGATGGTGGCGATTACGTCGACGTTGCATTGCCGAGCGGAATCGGCCAAGCGTCCAAAGATAAGCTCGGATTCGGATGCATCTTTCTCGATGCCGACCTGGACGGCGCGCTCGATCTGGCAGTTGTCAACGGCCACATCGACGATACCGTCCGCAACGTCAGCGGAGTCGGATACGCGCAGCCGCCCCAATTGTTTCTTAACCGCGGCAAGGGAACATTCGTAGACGTAGCCAGCGCTCTCGGAGGTGGTTTCAGTCAACCCAAAGTCGGCCGTGGTCTTGCCTACGGAGATTTCGATCGCGATGGCGACCTCGACCTCCTCGTCACCACCAACAACGGCCCTGCATATCTCTACCGCAACGACCAGACTGCTGGCAACCAGAGCCTCCGCATTCGTCTCATCGGAACAAAATCCAATCGCGACGCCATCGGTGCAACCGTCAGAGTCTTTCACGGCGCATCAAATGCAGCGAGCCAATCGCGCGTAGTAAAGGCTGGATCGAGTTACCTGTCGCAATCGGAATTGCCCGTGACCTTCGGGCTCGGCAAGCAAGATAAAATCGGTCGCCTGGTAATCGAATGGCCAAGCGGAAGAACCGAAGACTACAAAAACCTGTCAGCTGGCCGAGCCTATGAGTGCGTGGAAGCAAAGGGTATCACCGGGCTCCCAGGTTTTTAGACAGCGCTACGTGCGAATTCAGATACTTCTCTCCGCAGAGGGAAGGGTGCTATCCGTGAACGTTGAGGCTGCCCGAACTTCCATACACTCCCTCTAACAACGACGTAGTGCTGTCGGCGGCAGTGGAAGACGCAGTTGATGTGTCCCCATTCAGCGAGCTAAGCAATTGACTGACTAACTGCCCAGCTTCGGTTGCGGCGCTGGTCTCATTGGCTAGAAATGGCGAGTTACTGTTGCTGAGGTCATTTTTCACCGTAGCGAAGGCGGACTGTGCTGTGGATAGATCGCCCGCACTTATCGCGCTGCCGAGCGCGGTTAAGTCAGTGGACAGTTGAGAACTGCTGGATGCGCTGTTTCCGCTGGCGGTTGCAAGGTTTTGGTTCAGCGACTGCAACGTGTTGAATGCCGTTTGAGCGCCGTTCAAATCGCCCGATGCAAGACTATTTTGCAGAGTCTGTAAGGTCTGTTGCAGTTGCGTGGAGTTACTCGCCGCAAGAACCGACCGTCCTAAGCTCGCCGCTGAAATCGGACTTATTCCCATGATCTCACCTTCCGCGGGCCGTTAGCCCTATTCCCGCCTGTCTATCCCATCGGCACACCCACTGTAAAACTTTAGGACGTTGCGGTTGGCTTTGTCGGGAGCGGTGTTCGCACACTGCATATCCCAAGTGCAGCATTCTTTGCATAACGCTGTAACTCATTCTCACATAAGTTAATGACGCAAGCGATTGAGGCTCTATCCCACCCGCCACCCCGTCCCGCCACGACAAGAATTGTGCAAACAGATGACACTCCGTTGACAACCACCTCCAGCCGCGCTACTAGCATTTGATAGCCAGCAGAACGCAAAACAGAACGCAAGGAAAGGTTCGTTCCGCTCTGTCGTGCACCATCCAAGGAGGATTCTGTCATGCAGCATCGCAAGGTTTGGCTCACACTCTCTCTCGGGCTCGCAGTATTGCTCGTCTCCGGCACCGCTCTGGCGCAGTATCAACTTACAAATCTGGTGTCGAACCAGATAGCTTGGGCAAAACACATTGACCCGCTCCAGGTAAACGGCTGGGGTCTCGCCCGCAGTTCTGGCGGGCCCTTTTGGGTCAGCGATCAAGGCTCAGGCTGGTCGACAATCTACAATGGTCAAGGCGTCAAGCAGGGCTTGGAAGTCCTGATCCCAGCGGCCGGCGCAGGCCCCGGTCAACCCACTGGTATCGTCTTCAACGGTACGGGCGAATTTCCGGTGCAGGGATGGTCGGCCTTTTTTATCTTCGCGACTTTGGATGGAACCATCAGCGGCTGGGCTCCGCAGTCCAATCCCAACGCCGCGATTATCGCCGTCAATAACTCGGCGGCCGGCGCGAGTTACACCGGCCTCGCGATCACCAATCGCGCTTCAGGAAATATGATCTACGCCGCTAACCTCGCCAAGAACGTGGTCGAGGTGTACGACGGAAATTTCAACCTCGTCAATACGTTTACCGATAGCACGTTGCCCCCTGGCTACGCGCCTTTTGGTATTGCGGACATCGGCGGGTTGGTCTACGTAGCGTTTGCCCAGGCAGATGAAGCCCCCGGCGGCTATGTCGACATCTTTCAGGAGGACGGCACATTAGTCAAAACACTGGCGAGCGGCGCGCCCTTGAACCAGCCCTGGGGCTTCGCCGTGGCGCCCAGTAATTTTGGACCGCTCAGCAACGCTCTGCTTGTCTCGAACAATACAAACAGCGGCACCATCAATGCCTTCAATCTCCAAACCGGTCAGCTCGTCGGCACGGTTAAAGACACGAGCGGCAAAAACATCTTTATCGACCAGCTATGGGGAATCGCGTTCGGCGGAGGCACTGCCAACGACGGCGCGACCAACCAGCTTTTCTTCACCGCCGGTCCGCACAATAACCTGGCAGGAACTTTCGGCGTGATCGGTTTTAAGTAAACAAGAAACCACCACTCGGCGAGAGTCTAAAACAAATGCCCGCGAAAGCCGCTCTACAAAGGGCCTTTCGCGGGTATCGTTTGCGCCCCACATTCCCCGCGCCCATCACACATTGACCCAATACCAACTCCGCCCTACCATGTCCCTACAATTCAGCTTAGTTTTTTGGGGGGAATCAATCCATGCGCCGCTCCTATGCCATGTTGACTTGCATGTTGACTCGCGCCGTGTACTTACTCTTTGCCGCGCTTCCAGTTGTCATCGCCACGCAGGCCCTCGCCCAGGGCGCCAATACCCAAGGCTTGACCAGTAGCGATCTTTCTCGCCTGCGCTCCGTCGGCGGCGCGGCGATCTCGCCCGATGGCCGCTTCATCGCTTACACCATCGCCATGCGCGATCAACCTGGCCGCCCTTCCGGCCAGCTCTGGGTGATGGACTTGAGCACACAGAAGAGCGTTCGCCTCGGCGGCGACAAGCCGGCCAACAGTCCGCTGTGGTCCGCCGACAGCAAGTGGATCGCCTTCCACGGCAGCGATGGCGATAAGAGCAGCCTTCTAATCGCGCATCCCGATGGCGCCGGCGCCACCACCCTCGCGCCGCTCGCTGGCACCAATTCTCCTCTGCCCGATACAGGCAAGGACGTCGCTTGGTCTCCGGATGGCAAGCAGATCGCCTTCATTTCGTCGACGCCTGACGACCGCGCTGCCGCCGCCAGCGGCGATCCCATCGTGATTACGCGTTATCTCTATAAGCCTGATTATGGCGAAGGTCTCACCCGCTTCAACGACAATCAGCGCCTTCACATCTTCGTAGCAGACGTAGCGACCAAGAAAATCCGCCAACTTACTCAGGGTAACTACGACGAACATTCCATCGATTGGTCACCCGATGGCAAGCAAATTGTTTTCGCGTCCAATCGCGACCCCAATCAGGATGAGTTCTTTAACTATGACTTATTCACCTTACAACTCGCCGATAACAGCATTCATCGTCTGACCGCAACCGAGTATTGTGAATACGCTCCACGCTGGTCGCCCGACGGCAAATCCATCGCCTATCTCGGCACCCGCCGCGGCCTCACCGACCGCGAGACCACCATGGAAGACACGCACGTCTGGCTGATGAGCGCCGACGGCAGCAATCGCCGCGAAATCGGCAATATCAATGTCATCGACAATCGCCAAAATGCGCCGCAGTGGTCGCCCGATGGCAGCGCCGTTTATTTCATCGTCCAGGAACGGGGCAGCTATCATCTCGTGCGTCTGCCCATCTCTGGCGGTCAGCCAGAATATGTCGTCAACGGAGTCGGCGGTGTTGGCGGCTGGTCAGTCGCCAATAATGGCGGCGTCGCTTACTCTTTTACCACGCCCCGAGACGCATCCCAACTCTATTACAAGCCAAGCGGCACGCCGCCCCGCCAACTTACTGACCTCAACCACGACCTCCTGGCCGGTAAGTCGATCGCCGACGTCGAATCCTTCACCTTTCTAAGTAACGACAATCGCTTCGAAGTGGAAGCCTTCCTGACCAAACCCATCGGCTTGGACGTAACTGCCAACGCCAAGCATCCGCTGATTGTAGTGATTCATGGCGGCCCGCACGGCCAGAATGGTCCTCTCTTTAATTTCAAGCAGCAGGTCTACGCAGCACACGGCTACGCTGTGCTCAATGTGAATTATCGCGGCTCGACCGGCTACGGTCAGAAGTTTGCCGACGCAGTTTTCGGCGATCAGGATGGCAATGAAGGCCAGGACGTTCTCTACGGCGTCAGCGCCGCCGTGCATCGCTACTTATGGATCGATCGAGAGCGCATGGGCATCGAGGGCGTAAGTTACGGCGGCCAGCTAACCGATTGGCTTATAACTCAGACCAACGAATTCAAAGCAGCAATTCCCACCGCCGGTATCGCAAACTTAGTAAGTTATAACTACATGACGTACTACAACCAATACGAAGAAATGGAGTTTGGCCAATTCCTGCACCAGGGAAATTTAATGGACGTCGCATGGGAACGTTCCGCCCTGAAGCATATCGCCGCCGCGCATACGCCAACGCTCATCATGCATGGCGAAAACGACAACGATGTTCCGATCGCCGAAGCCGAGCAGCTTTTCGTGGCGCTGAAAGATGTAGGCGTCGATACCGTCTTCCTCCGCTATCCTCGCGAAGGCCACGGCCTCTCCGAGGTCAAACACCAGATCGACGCAATGGATAGGTCTATAGCGTGGTACGAAAAGTATTTTCCGAAAAAAGGCGAGGAAGGCATCACCAATGTTCAGCCCTAACAGGCTGCGAAAAACTCCATTTCGCCCGGTTTAGGGAAGGGCACGAGTTCCACTCGTGCCACTAAGTCATTGGAAATAGGTTGGCGCTTCAGCGTCCGAGGTCAGCTTTTCGCGTGTGCAACAATCTTCTCCGCAGCCTGCTAGTCTTGGATAGGCAACATTGCACCACTAAGACTCACTTACTAACTACCGCCAAGCTCACGCGCTTGGCGATGTGATCTTTAATCCAGTGGCTATCCCACCACTCTTTGGGATCGATCTGCACGCCCTCAAGCTGCATGCTGAAGTGTATGTGATCGCCGCCCGCCATCCCCGTCTGCCCACTCTTGCCCATGATCTGGCCGCGCTTCACCATGTCGCCTTCGTGCACCGCAATCTCACTCAAGTGCCCGTAAATGGTCTGCAACCCGTAACCGTGGTCGAGCACGATGCAATTGCCATAGATGCCCAACGGAGCCGCATAGATCACCCGCCCATCGTTAGAAGCCTCCACGCCCACATGCTGCGTAATCGAAAGATCGTAGCCCAGATGCACCTGCTGATCGATCTTCTTCCCCTGATAAATGTAGTTCCGCACATCCGCAAAACTTGATTCCACCTTGGAATTGTGCTGCTGCAAAAACGGCTCAGACCACAGAAACCGCGGCTCGGTCTTCAAACGCAAATCCGAAAGCGTCTTATTGTTTTCCCGCCGCATCTCTCCGTTGATCTTCACAAATCGCGCCACCAGATCGCCCGACCCATTCGGATCCAACTCATTCGTGACCTTTTCCATAAAGCGATCATCAAGCTGCAAATCGCGCACGCGATACTTCGGCTGCTCCTTCTTAGGAAACTGAAACGCCATCGGAGCACTCACTTCATTACCCGCCGGATTCGTCGCATAGACGAGCGGCGTCGTACCCGCAGGCATATTCCAAGCGAAGGCGAACAATGAAAAAAGTCCGGGCTTGCCATCCGGTATCGGCCATCCGCGGAACGTCTCATTCCCCACGCGCACTCCAGCCTCCGTCCAATAGCCGCTAACATTGAAAGTCACGAGATCGGCCATGCCCAGGTAAAGGTAGTGCTCGTCAGAATCAACCGTCAGCGTCGGAGGCTGCGTCACCACCATGACGTCGCGTTCCAGCCGCGCCGTCTTACCAAGAAAGTCGTCCGACGCAACTTCGATAATCACCCGCGCCTTGCCATCTTTCAGTTGCGGAACAGTTTTTGTCCCCGTTACAACCTTCAAAACGCTGTCAGGAACGCCATGCAGCCAAAAGATGCGCCGCGCCGGTTGCGTGATTTCGTCGGCGCGATAGGTTACGCCATTTTGTTCGATCGACACCGCCAGCCGGCGAATGCCATGCGGATCGCTAACGTCGATGCTAAGCGGAGTCGCTCGCCCGATCGTAGTGACCGAAGCATCCAGTCGAACCACCGCTGTGTCCGAGAACGCCAGCAGCACCACAACCGGCAAGACAACAACCACAATCAGAATGATAAGAAAAATTTTCACTGCGGACCTTCAGCATAGCACGCGAAGAATCGTATCAAGCGCCTGAGCATCCAACCGCTCGACGGCAGCTCACCACCAATGATGAAATCAGCGCACGCGCTCAACCCACAGCCCGTGATGTTAGTCTTTTTCAGGCCCACGGAGACGCCACGTTGATTCGCCGGGTTTTCAAAGCATTTCAATATCGCGATTTCCGCCTGATGTGGATCGGAGCCTGCACCTCCAGCATCGGCACCTGGATGCAAATCGTCGCGCAAGGCTGGCTCATTTATCGCCTAAGTCACTCCGCCTTCCTCCTGGCCCTCGATCAATTTCTCGGCGGCATCCCTATCTTTCTATTTTCGCTGCTCGGCGGCGTCGTCGCCGATCGCGTCGAGCGCCGCAAGATTCTCCTCGCCTCGCAGTATGTGCAGATGACGACCGCCGGCCTGCTCACTATTCTCGTCGCGACCGGCCACGTTCACGTCTGGCACATCCTTTGTCTTTCTTTCATCTCCGGATTCGCGCAGGCCTTCGGCGGCCCTGCCTATCAGGCGCTGATTCCCACCCTGGTCGAAAAAGAAGATATGCCGAACGCCATCGCCCTCAATTCCATCCAGTTCAACGTCGCCGTCATGGTCGGCCCTGCGCTCGCCGGCCAAGCCTTGGCGAAACTAGGAGAAAAGTGGTGTTTCGGTCTCAACGCTCTCTCGTTTCTCGCGCCCATCATTTCGCTCTCCCTCATCACCGCCCGCTTCCTGCCCGTGAAGACCACGGATTCAGTCCTCTCCAGCCTGAAGCAAGGCATTCGCTTCACGCGCAAGCAAAGCTCCATGGAGGCGCTGATTATTCTTGCGTTCTGCATGACCGGCTTGAGCATGCCCATGCGCACTTACTTCCCCGTATTCGTAAAAGATATTTTTCATCGCGGGCCGGAAACCTACGGCAATCTCCTCGCGCTCATGGGACTCGGTTCAATCTGCGGCTCGCTAGGCATCGCCAGCGCCGGCAATTTTCGAAAAAAAGGACTCGTCGCGCTCGCCGCGCTGATCTGCCTGGGCGTGGGCATTTCCGGCTTCGCCTTATCAAAGTACCTGCCGCTGAGCGAGAGTTTCCTGGTGCTGGTCGGCGCATCCATGATGGCGGTTTTCGCCACCGTAAATTCTCTTGTCCAATTGATCACGACCAACGAAATGCGCGGCCGCGTAATGAGCGTCTACAACTTCGCCTTCCGCGGCGGCATGCCCATGGGCAATCTGCTCTCAGGATGGCTCGTCCCGCTTTTTACCGCTCCGGTAGTATTAAGCGTCAATGGATTCGCCCTGATTCTGCTCGCTCTGTACTTTCTGTTAATTCAACGAAAGCTGGCAGCGCTCTAATATCAGGTGACGATGACCGGAGCCTGGATTATCTAGTGCCCCGTTTCCAGTTCGCGTCAAAACTATCATTGCCATAAAACGATTATCGTCATTAAAAAATGATTATTGTGATCAAAACTATCGTTGTCATCCTGAGCAAAGCGTAAGGACCCATGTATTTTGTTCGCACTACCAACGCCCTTCAAGTGAGTAATAATGCCGTCGGTTGTTCCGCCGCGAATTTCCCGGACACGACACTAGAATAAAGTTTTGATTTTCAAGATTTACCTGTCACCTGACCTGCTCCACCATGCCCGTCGCTCCCACCAACCCGCAACCCACGCAGCGCAAACTGATGTTCGCTCTCTTGATCGTAGTGCTCACACTGGCGGTCTACAATCCCGTGGCCCGCAACGGTTTTGTCAGATTCGACGACGATCACTACGTCACCGACAATCCTCACGTCCAAGCCGGCCTTCGCTGGACGACCCTCACCTGGGCCTTCACGTCGTTCGATCAGGCCAACTGGCATCCGCTGACCTGGCTCTCGCACGCTCTCGATTGCCAACTCTTTCGGCTGAATCCCGCCGGCCATCACTACACCAACCTGCTGTTCCATGCCGTGAATGCTCTGCTCCTATTCCTCATCCTCCAATGGTTCACCGGATACACCGCGCGCAGCCTGATGGTCGCCGCCCTCTTCGCCGTGCATCCGCTCAACGTCGAGTCGGTAGCCTGGATCGCCGAGCGCAAAAACGTCCTCTGCATGTTTTTTCTCCTCCTAACGCTAGCGGCCTATGGATGGTATGTTCGCAGGCCGGGCATGCCGCGTTACCTGGCAGTCGCCGCCCTATTTGCCCTGAGCCTGATGGCAAAACCCATGTCCATCACGCTCCCCCTGCTGCTACTACTACTGGATTATTGGCCGCTAAAAAGATTAGCGTCGTTTCGCGCGCCAACGCCCGTCAGCCAATCTCACGTAGGGACAGACGCCCCCGTCTCTCCAGCCGAGCAAAACTCGGCAGCCGCCGGCAATCAAGAAGATGTCGCGTTCGCCAAGTCCACGCACTCCCTCTGGCAGCTCTTCCGCGAGAAACTCCCATTGCTCGCGCTCTCGCTAGCGAGCGCCATTATCACGATGTACGCCCAGCGCTCCGGCGGAGCCGTCCTAACCCGCGCCGCCCACTCTCCTCTTCTGCGCCTGAAGAATGTGATCGTCTGCTACGCCCTCTACATCCAGAAAACGCTTTGGCCATCCCATCTGGCCGCGCTTTATCCCTACCCCCGAACGCGCGACCTGCCGCTGTGGCTCGTAGTTGCCTCGGCGTTAGTTCTCCTGGCAATCACTGCCGCTGTTCTCAAATATCGCCGCCATCGCTACCTCGTAGTCGGCTGGCTCTGGTATCTCGGCACCTTGGTCCCCATGATTGGCCTGATCCAGGTTGGCAACCAAGCCATGGCCGATCGCTATGCCTATCTTCCCGTGATCGGTCTCTTCATCGTGATCGTCTGGGGCGCCGCCGATTGCGCCCGCTCACTCTCGGCCAGGAGTGCCCCACCAAATTCTCCTGCGATAAAATTTCTTGCCGCTGCCGCCGTCATCGTGCTCCTCGCTCTATCCGCCGTCACCCGCACCCAGATAACTTACTGGCATGACGATTTCGCGCTCTGGTCTCACGCTCTCGCCGTCACCAGCAAGAATTATGTCGCGGAAAATAATTTCGCCAATGCCTTAGCCAGCCAGGGCCGCTATGACGAAGCCATCACTCACTTCCGCGCCGCCGCCGCCCTCGAGCCCGGAGATCCCGTCAGTCAACTCAACCTCGGCATCTACGCCCAGGAGCACGCCGATCCGAAGCAGGCCATCGCCCGCTACAATGCAGTGTTGCAACTGGCGAAGGATCCTCAAATTCGCGCCTCTGCCTACGCCAATCTCGGCACCGTCTACTTCGCTCTCCACGACTATCCCCAGGCCCAGCACAACTTCGACTCCGCCATGCAACTGCAATTTATCTTTCCCGTCGCTCTGCTCGATATGGGCTTGATCGCGCAGAACATCGCCCAGGAGCCCGCCGAGAAGTCCGCGCACAATACCGCCCAGAAAAATGACAACTGGAACCGCGCCGCCGAATACTTCGCCCGCTACGCCGCCCTTGAGCCAAGCGATGTAGCCTACCTGCTCGTCGCCGATGCGCTCCAGCACGCCGGCCGCCCCGCCGATGCCGCCGCCGCCAATCAGCAAGCCCTGCGCTTATCCAATGACATAGCCCGAGCCCGCCAGCGAGCCGAAGAGCTAGCCAGGCAATAAAACATCCAGTCTCTGCCTTTGGGGCGCCGCGGTTCCCCGCTCCTGCACTTGCCTTCGGGGGCGCCGCGGTTCCCCGCTCTTGCACTTGCGGCGGCTGGGTGGTTCACCGCTCTTGCACTTGCCTTTGGGTGGCGCAGCGCTTCAGCGCTGCGATAACTCGGCTACTTCAGCGCCGGCTTTAGCCGCTGAGGGAGCACGGGGCAATCCGCCGGACCCGCCGCCCACTCAGTTGCCTCCCGCCATACGGTCCTGATCTTCCGTGATCTCGGAAGCATGCCCGCCACTTGCTAAGCTCCGTATGAGTTCAGGAGGGCCCGTGCCCGCAACCGGTCAGAAAACTGCTTTGCAATCCACCACTGCCTCATCCATCAAGATTCTCTACGGCGAGTCCAACGAACAGACTCTCTCCGCCCAATCCGCCGAGATGACCAACGCCGGCCATCATGTCACGACAGCTCTTGACCGCAAGGGTGTCACGGAAGCCCTGCGCCGCGATACCTTCGAACTCGTCATCCTCGGCGCCACCTTGTCTAAGGACGATCGCCATCATCTCCCCTACATGGTCAAGAAAGCCCACGCCGGAACAAAAGTTCTAGTCATGCACGCCGGCACGCACCATCACGAAGTCGACGACGCCATCGACCCCAGCCTGAGCATGCATCGCATCCTGGAAAAAATCGCAACCCTCCATCAGTCCAAATAGCACCGCCCAAAATCAAGCAGCGGCCAGAATCGCGTGGGGACTCGCGCCAGAATCACCTAGTGCCCCGTCCCCCTAAGTTCGCGTCAAAACTATCATTTTCATCAAAACTATCGTTGTCATCCTGAGCGAAGCGAAGGATCTATGCATTTTGTTCGCACGACCAACGCGCTTCGAGTGGGTAATAATGGTGTCGGTTGTTATGCTGCGTATTTCCGGGACGCTACACGAGGGACAGACATCCCCTTTGACAAGCTCAGGGGCAGCCCTCGTCTGTCCGCGCGAGCGAAGCTCGCGAATCTGACACCACGAAATAGACCGTGCTCCGCTCACTCCGCGGCCGATGATTTTGCCACCTTAAATCCGCCGCAAAAAAAAGTCTGGCTGGTGGAGAGAGTCGCACCCGCCAGACCCGTCAACTTCCAGGCTGACTCCATCATTCTCTCCATCCTCAGCCCCGCAGTTGTCACACCAGTGTCAACTTGTCGTAACCATTTGCGCACAGTTTTTTTGGCGAAAAAGCGCTGAAATTTAAAATGGGCCGCCAGCCAAGAAGCGGTGACTCTTCCTTGGCTATCGGCCCATTCGATCCGGACTGGGATCAGAGGTGATACCTACATCCTAATCCTCGCAATGCGAATGTCAAGGATCAATTCTCATCTCCGCCTCGGAAGTTGGCCGCGCCCCAAAGTGGAAAAATACACCGCAAAACATCCGCCCATCATTGACACATTCCTCGCCACAATGTTAATTTTATTGGTTTTAGAGCCGCTCTTCTTCGAGCAGAAATGGCCGCTAAAATCAGCCAGCGCGTTCGGTAAGAATTCGATCGTCAGTTCGGTCATCAGAAAATGGATCACACGCTCCATCAACTAGGCGAATTACTGCTCGGGTCCGTGCCCACGGTCATTCTGCTCGCAACGCTTTATATTCTCTATACTTTCCTCGTTCATCGCCCCCTCGGCGCCGTGCTCGCCGAGCGCCGCAACCGCACCCAGGGGGCCATGGAAAAGGCTCGCGCCGACATCGCCGCCGCCGAAGCCCGTACCAGTGAATATGAGCAGCGCCTCCGTGAAGCGCGCCAGAAAATTTTCAAAAATCAGGAAGCCCGCCGTCAGCAATCCACGCAATTGCGCAACCAGATCGTGACCGAAGCTCGCACCCGCGCCCAGAACCAGGTCAAGCAGGCTCGCACCGCGCTCGAAGACGACAAGCAGCAAGCCATGTCCGCCCTGCAAGCCGATGCCGGCCGCCTAGCCACCGAGATCGTGCGCACCGTCCTACGCCCCATGGCTTCCCCCACCCAGGTAGGTGGCCGATGAAAATTGAAGGCAAGTTAGCCTCTCCGCGAGCCAGTTTCGTGTCAGGGCATCGCTTTAGCGATGCCGCAAAACGCCCGCTATCTAATGCCCCTTCAGGGGCCGGGTTTCGCGTGCTCCCTGCGATCCTTGGCTTATTCACACTCCTGGCATTCATTTCGGCGATCCCCGTCCCAGCCCTCGCGCAAGAGCAACCCGCCGCGCCCGCCTCCCAGCAACAACCGGCCCCGCCCAAAAAACAGGCCGATCAGCCCGACCAGTCTCATCAGGGCATCGCCGGAGAATTAGTCAAGGAAACCCGCGAAGCCGCCGGAGAAGGCGAAGAAGAAGAAAACGCCAATCTAAAACACGCAAAACCCGTTCAGTGGCTCGCCCGCAAGATTGGTTGGAGCGTCCATAACACGCATCTCCTTCTCTCCGGTCTTAACTTCGCCATCATCGCCGTCGTCTTCGTGTGGGCGATGCGCAAGTTCCTGCCCGGATTCTTCCGCAGCCGCAACCAAGCCATTCAACAGGCTCTCCAGGAAGCCCGCGCCGCCAGCCAGGACGCGAATCGCCGCCTCGCCGACATCGAAAACCGGCTCCGCCAGTTGGATGTCGAGATCGGGCAGATGCAGGCCGCCGCCGAAAAAGAAGCCGTTGCCGAAGAAGCTCGCATCCAGAAAGCCGGCGAAGAAGAAATTCGCAAAGTTGCCCTGGCCGCCGAACACGAAATCGCTGCCGCCGCCAAACAGGCCCGCCGCGAGCTCGCAGCCCATACCGCTAGCTTGGCAATCGCCCTGGCTAGCAAACAAATCAACGTCGATACCAACACCGACCAGGTGCTGGTCCGCAGCTTCGCCTCCAAGCTCGCCTCCGGCACTAACGGCGGAAAGGATGGCCAGTAAGTGGCTTCCGTAGTCGGCACCTACGCCCGCGCCTTCGCCGATGTAGTCTTGAAGCCGGCCAATCATCTCGATCCCGACCGCGCGCTGCGCGAGTTGTATGGAATGGAATCTCTGCTCAGGCAGAGCGATCAGTTACGCCGCGTCCTTGAAAACCCGTCCATCCCCGGAGATCGCAAGCGCGCCGTGCTCAATGCCATCGGCGCCAAATTAGATATAACTCAGCAAGTAAGAAATTTTGTTGCAGTAATCACTGATCATAGAAGGTTAGGACTCTTCAGCGAAATCCTGAAGCAGCTGGAGCAGGAATTAAACAACCGCCAGGGCTTCGCCGAAGCCCAAGTCCACAGCGCCCGCCAGCTAAGTGATCCCGAGAAACATCTGCTGGAAGCCGAGATAGAGAAATTGACCGGTAAGAAGGTAAGGGCAAGATACGAACAAGATGCCGAGCTATTAGGCGGAGCAGTAGTACAGGTAGGCAGCACCATCTACGACGGTTCTGTAAAAGGCCAGTTAGAAAGAATAAGAGAGCAGTTAGTAGATAACTAGCCGTTGGCTATTGGCTGTTAGCTCTTAGCGTGAAGCGCAAGGGCTGGAGCAGAAGAGCTAAAAGCTAACGGCTAAGAGCCAAGAGCTGACTTATGGCACAAATCAAAGCAGACGAAATCACGCAACTAATCCGCGAGCAAATCGAGAACTACGAATCGAAAATCGCGGTCGATGAAGTTGGCACCGTCATCACCCTCGGCGACGGCATCGCCCGTGTCTATGGCCTCGACAAAGTAATGGCCGGAGAGCTTCTCAGCTTCCCCCACGGCGTAGCCGGCATCGCCATGAACCTCGAAGAAGATCAGGTCGGCGTGGTCATCCTCGGCGAATATACCGAGATTCAGGAAGGCGACGAAGTCAAGCGCACCGGCCGCATCATGAGCGTTCCCGTAGGCGACGCCCTCATCGGCCGCGTAGTCAATTCGCTCGGCGAGCCCATCGACGACAAAGGCCCCATCGCCACCGACAAGTTCATCGCACTCGAGCGCATCGCTCCCGGCGTCATCGATCGCCAGCCCGTCCGCGAGCCCATGGCTACAGGACTAAAAGCCATCGACTCCATGATCCCCATCGGCCGCGGCCAGCGCGAACTCATCATCGGCGATCGCCAGACCGGCAAAACCGCCGTCGCTCTCGACACCATCATCAACAGCAAAGGCAACAACCTAATCTGCATTTATAACGCCATCGGTCAGAAGCGCAGCTCCATCGCTCAGGTAGTAAAAATTCTCGAAGACGCCGGCGCCATGGAATACACCATAGTCGTCGCTGCTTCCGCCTCCGAGCCCGCTCCCATGCAATACATTTCGCCCTACGCGGCCTGCGCCATGGGCGAGTTCTTCCGCGACAGTGGACGCCACGCCCTCTGTATCTACGACGATCTCTCCAAACACGCCGCATCTTATCGCGAGATTTCGCTCTTACTCCGCCGTCCACCCGGCCGAGAAGCCTATCCCGGAGACGTGTTCTATCTCCACTCGCGCCTCTTAGAACGCGCCGCCAAGCTAAGCAAAGAAAATGGCGGAGGTTCACTAACTGCCCTGCCCGTAATCGAAACCCAGGCAGGCGACGTGTCAGCCTATATTCCAACGAACGTAATCTCGATTACCGATGGTCAGATCTATCTAGAAACCGACTTATTCAACCAAGGCGTCCGCCCCGCAGTAAACGTAGGACTGTCAGTAAGTCGTGTAGGTGGCAGCGCGCAAATCAAAGCCATGCGCCAGGTAGCCGGCACGCTAAAACTTGAGCTGGCCCAGTACCGCGAACTAGCCGCCTTCGCACAGTTTGGCAGCGATCTCGACAAAGCCACGCAAGCCCAGCTAAACCGCGGCCAGCGCCTGGTCGAACTGCTGAAGCAGAACCAGTTCAGCCCACTCCCATTCTCCAAGCAAATCCTCATCATCTTCGCCGGCACCAGCGGAGTGTTAGACGATATGCCAGTGAACCAAGTCCGCGACTTCGAGCAGGCCCTATATAAGTATGTAGACACCACGAACCCCGGCCTGCTGAATACGATCATGGAAAAAAAGGTCCTGGACGACGATCTAAAAGCCAAGTTATCCAGAGTTATAAAAGAAGCAAAACAGCAATTCGTAGATTCAAAGCAAGCAGCAGCAAAATAAAAGTTCTTAGATTCAGCTCTAAGTCAACGCAAAATGCGGTTGACGTAAACTGAGAGCTGACAGCTGACAGCGAATTTATGGCCAACATTCTCGACATCCGGCGCCGTATCCGCAGCGTGATCAACACGCGGCAGATCACCAAGGCTATGAAGACCGTGTCCGCCGCCAAACTGCGCCGCGCGCAAGAGGCTGCCGTGGCTGCGCGTCCTTATTCGCAGATGTTGACCAACGTCCTCAAGTCGCTGGTCTCGCGCGCCGACACCTACGATCCTAAAACCGGAGAGCCTCGTCATCCCCTCCTCGCCGAGCGCCCCGAGAAAAATATTCTGCTCATTATCGTCACGGGAGATAAAGGCTTGGCTGGCGCCTTCAACACCAACATCCTGAAGATGGCCTCGAAGTTTATCCAGTCCAAGCCCGAGCAGAACATCGACATCGAATGCATAGGAAGAAAGGGTCGCGACTTCATGCGCCGCCGCTACCCGATCGCGCCCCAGCGCCCGGATGAAGCCTCTGCCAACGAAAACGCCAACGAAAAAGAACAGCCGGGCGCGCCGTCCGTCCGCCCCAATGCCGCCGCTCCCGAACGAGCCAGTCGGGTCCAGATAACAGGCGAATACGTCGGAGTCTTAGGCAAAGTCGAATATAACTTTGCCAATACACTAAGCCAGAGCATCGTAGCTCGCTACACCCACTCCGAGATCGATGCCGTCTACCTCCTCTTCAATGAATTTAAATCCGTCATCGCGCAGCGCCTGGTCGTCGAGCGTCTCCTGCCCATCAAACAAATCGGCGAAGTCGACGTCGAGATGGCCGAAGAACCGACTCCAGAGGAGCGCAAGCAGCGCATCGAGGCCGCGAAAGCGGAAGGCGTTGGCCTGCGCAAGCCGGACACTAGCGCCACCGACGAAGCCGCTGCCAAATTCGCCACCCTGCCGGTCGATTACATTTACGAGCAACCGCCCGAGCAACTTTTTCAGGGCATTCTGCCAAAATACATCGGCATCCAGATTTTTCACGCGCTGCTCGAGTCCGTAGCCGCCGAGCACGCCGCCCGCATGACCGCCATGGATGCGGCCACCATCAACGCCAGCGATATGATCGATTCGCTAACCCTGGTAATGAATCGTGCACGCCAGGCCAAAATCACCAAAGAAATTATAGAGATAGTAAGTGGAGCAGCAGCAGCGCAATAAAAAAAGTTTGTCATCCCGAGCAAAGCGAGGGATCTGCAGCTCCTCATCAGTAAGCAAAAGCGTCAAGCGAACGAGAATCAGCGAACGACGAACGACGAACGACGAACGACCAGAGACCTTATCTATGTCAGAAAATGTCGGACATGTAATCCAAGTAGCCGGACCCGCCGTTGACGTGCAATTCGTCGAAGGCTCCATGCCTCCCATCTATCAAGCCCTGCGCGTTGTCAGCGACGGCTTTACCGTGCCCTCCCCCATCAATGTCATTCTCGAAGTTCAGCAACATCTCGGCGAAGGCCGCGTGCGCTGCGTCGCCATGGAAGCGACCGACGGCATGGTGCGCGGCATGAAAGCGATCGACCAGGGCGGCCCTATCTCCGTTCCCGTGGGCCGCGGCACGCTCGGCCGCGTGATGAATGTCATCGGCGAACCGGTCGATAAACTCGGTCCGATAGCTTCCGACAAGAGAATGCCCATTCACCGTCTCGCGCCCGCGTTCGACGAACAATCCACCACCGCGGAAATGTTTGAAACCGGCGTGAAAGTTATCGATCTTATCCAACCTTTTTTAAAAGGTGGAAAAATCGGCCTCTTCGGCGGCGCCGGCGTAGGCAAAACCGTTGTCATTATGGAGCTCATTAACAACGTAGCCAAACAGCACGGCGGCTTTTCCGTCTTCGCCGGAGTAGGCGAGCGCACCCGTGAAGGCAACGACCTTTGGCTAGAAATGAGCGAGTCGGGAGTCATCAAGCCCGGCAAGCCAGCCGAATCGAAAGCCGCCCTGATCTATGGCCAGATGACCGAGCCCCCCGGAGCCCGCCTCCGAGTGGCTCTTACAGCCTTGACCGTAGCCGAATTTTTCCGCGACGAAGAAGGCAGCGACACGCTATTATTCATCGACAACATCTTCCGCTTCACCCAAGCCGGCAGCGAGGTCTCCGCCCTCTTAGGCAGAATGCCGAGCGCCGTAGGCTATCAACCCAACTTAGCCACGGAAATGGGAGAGTTACAAGAACGTATTACTTCGACTAAGAAGGGATCGGTAACTTCAGTACAGGCGATCTATGTGCCAGCCGATGACTTAACAGATCCAGCTCCCGCTACGACGTTCGCCCACCTCGATGCCACGACCGTTCTTTCGCGAGCACTCACCGAGATAGGAATCTATCCCGCGGTCGACCCGCTCGCTTCCACCTCGCGCATTCTCGATCCAAGAATTGTAGGCCAGGATCATTACGATGTAGCGCAGATGGTCAAAAAGACTCTGCAGACCTACAAAGACCTGCAAGACATCATCGCCATTCTAGGCATCGACGAACTAAGTGAAGATCAAAAAGTAACCGTGGCCCGAGCCCGCAAAATCCAAAAGTTCCTGTCGCAGCCGTTTTTCGTAGCCGAACAGTTTACCGGCACCCCCGGCCGCTACGTAAAAATTGCCGACACAGTGAAAGGCTTCCGAGGAGTGGTAGAAGGCAAGTACGATGACATTCCCGAGCAAGCTTTCTACATGAAGGGAACCATCGACGAAGTGCTGGAAACGGCAGAGAAGATGAAATCTACAGCGGCGTAAAAGCAGTCGTTGGTGGTAAGTTGTTAGTCGTTAGGCTAACAAGCGAACGACGAAAGACGACGAACAGCGAACGACGAATAGCGAACGACCAATGACCGTCGACTAACGACCGACAAACAAATGTCCGACACTTTCCAACTCGAGATAGTAACTCCCACCCGCCTCCTGGTAAAGGACGCAGCCGAAGAGGCCCAGATTCCCGGCGCGACCGGTTATCTCGGAATTCTCCCCGGCCACGCTCCACTGATCACCGAACTCGGTGTCGGCGAAATCACTTACAAGGCCAGTGGCACAACGCATACCCTCGCCGTAGCGTGGGGCTTCGCCGAAGTTCTGCCCGACAAAGTTACCATCCTCGCGGAGGCCTCCGAACGTCCGCAGGAAATCGACGTTGCGCGTGCCCAAAAAGCGAAAGAGCGCGCCGAAGAGCGCCTCAAGAGCAGCAATGCTGAAGTCGACTATGCTCGCGCAGAAGACGCACTGCAACGCGCTGAAATGCGGCTCAACCTCGCCAAAGAAAAGAAATAGGAAAAGAAATTGGATTGCAACACCCCTCGTGACCGGCAATTGATCGCCAGATATCGCGGTCTGAGCGCGACCGCCGTCTTCCGAGAGCCTGCTGAATGACCAAACTCGCCCGCGCCATTAACATTGAAGACCTGCGCGCCCTCGCCCGTCGCCGCCTGCCGCAAGTAGTGTTCGACTACATCGACGGCGGCGCCGAAGCCGAAGTAACGATGCGCGAAAACCGCCGCGCCTTTGAAGCTGTCACTTTTCGCCCGCGTCAAGCCGTTTCGAATCCCGCCTGCGACCTCCGCACCCGCGTCCTCGGCCACGACCTATCAATGCCCGTACTGCTTGCTCCCGTGGGCTACTGCCGCGTGATGCATCCGGACGGTGAAATCGGCGCCGCCCGTGCCGCCGGAGCAGCTGGCACCGCGTGCATTCTTTCCACCGTTTCCGGCCACCGCCTCGAAGCAGTCAAAGCCGCGTCAACCGGCCCCATGTGGTATCAGCTCTACTTAACCGGCGGACGAGAACCCGGCGAAAACGCGCTGCGCCGCGCCCGAGCGGCGGGTTACTCAGCCCTCGTAATCTCGATCGACACCAACGTTCTCGGCCTGCGCGAACGTGAAGCGCGTGGCGGCATGGAGGTCTTGCTGCGCGGCAGCCCTTGGTCGAAGATTCCTTTTCTCCCGCAGCTCTTCGCTCACCCCCGCTGGCTGACTCGCTTTCTGCTCGATGGCGGCCTTCCCACAATGCCGAACATCGTCATGCCCGATGGCCGTGAGCTGCGCGTCAGCCATGCTCACACAGCGCTGCGCCGCGGACACTTCGTGTGGAACGATCTCCGCTGGATCCGCGAGCTCTGGCCTGGTCCCATCGTCATCAAGGGCGTGCTCACCGCCGAAGACGCGCGCCGCTCTGTCGCCGAAGGCGCCGCCGCCATCGTGGTCTCAAATCATGGCGGACGCCAGCTCGATGGCGCTCCAGCATCCTTGCGCGTCCTCCCTGAAATTGTGGCCGCCGTCAATGGTCAAGCGGAAGTGTTAATGGACAGCGGCATTCGCCGCGGCGCCGATGTAGTCAAGGCGCTCTCCCTCGGAGCCCGCGCCGTCCTCTGCGGACGCGCCTACGCCTATGGTCTCGGCGCGGCGGGCGAGCGCGGCGTAGCCCGCGCGCTAGAAATCCTGCGCGACGATCTCACTCGAACTCTAACCTTGCTAGGCTGCCCGTCGGTAAACGCCCTGGATCCTTCCTACATAGAACTCCCAAAAACTTAATTGCAAGAGAAAGTGAGTGGGAGTGCTTTGTTGTGTGGGGCGGGCGCCCTGGCCCGCTGCTTTTGACTTTGTGTCGCGAATATCGCAATACTCGCAGCGATAATTCGAAGTTCGTTCTTTGCCGCGCAATCGCAAATAAAAAAGGGCACCACCCACGCGGTGCCCCACCTACCAGCAAATTGATTTAGAAATTCTCGCGGTTACTTATTCTCGTTAAGCGATCCCGCCCCAAATTCCTTCCGCTGAACTATCGGCCGCGCCGCTCTCGCTGCCACTGCCGCCGGCATTGCCGCCGCCGCTCCGTAGCGCTCAAGCAGCACCGGAACCATCGCGCCTTCCGCTTCTTTCACGAACGTCAGTTTGCTTTCTCCCAGCATATCGACGCGTATGAAATCCCCGAGCTTCACCTGTCCCGTCGCCACCAGGTTCGCCAGCGGAAACACCAGATGCCGTTCAATCGCCCGCTTCAGGTGCCGCGCTCCATACTTCGGATCGGTTCCCTCCGCCAGCAGAAAGCTCTTCACCTGCGGCGTGCAGTTGAACACAAACTGATGTGCGCCCGCTGCCATCAGCACACGCTGCTGCACCATCCCCAGTTCGATTTCCAAAATCTGCTGCAGGTGCTCGGAACGCAGCGTCTTAAAGACGACGACTTTGTCGATGCGGTTCATGAACTCCGGAGCAAACTTCCGCCGCGCCGCGTCCACTGCCGAGCGGTTGATCTTGTCGTCGAGCGAGTTGTCCACCTGCACCACTTTCGGTGCGAAGCCCAGCCCGCCATCGACCAGTCCGCTCATCTCCACCGCGCCCAGGTTCGACGTCATGATGATGATGCAGCTCGAAAGATCCACGCGCCGGTTATCGCCCAGCGTCAGCGTCGCTTTATCCAAAATCCCCAGCAGCAACTGCCACAACGAGTCGGAAGCCTTCTCGATTTCGTCAAACAGCAATATCGACAACTTGAGCTTCTCCGTGTGCCACTGGTTCAGCGCTTCCTGCGTCAGCAGCGGATGCGTCTCACGGTGTCCCAAATATCCCGGAGGCGAGCCGATCAATTTCGCAATCTCATGCGAATGCTGGAACTCCGCGCAATCGATCTTGATGCAGGCGCGCGCATCGCCAAAAAGCGACTCCGCCACCGCCTCCACCACTCTCGTCTTGCCCGAGCCGGTCGGCCCCAGGAAAAGCAGGTTGCCCACCGGACGCCCCGGCGCATTCAACCCCGCCAGAAACATCTGATAGATTTCTGCGACCTTTTCAATCGCCTGATCCTGCCCAACAATCTTGCGGCGCAGGGCAGCTTCAAAGTCACGAGCGTCGTTGCTGCGGCGGTTCGGATCCAGCACGGTTGCCAGGTTGGTTCTCATCGTCTCGAGCCCCTGTTTTCTTTCGGATAACTGCAAGTTTTCTGCGAAATTGCTCATTTTTGTCATCTGGGAGTAGGTTGCTTCATCTCCACCCACTCTCTCCTTGTGCAAGCCGCTAGCCAACCTCTGGAGCCACGCTAATTCCCCGGTTCTCATCGTTTTAGATGCGCCTAGCGCGGTTTAACGCGATACCCGCCCAGTTACCCACAGTTTCCCCAAGAGCAATACTTTGCAGTCTGCTGGAACTTTCCATCAGCCCACCGACCCGTCCGCCCATGTCCGCCAACCAATTTCCGCTTGGCCGCAAGTAATGTGGCACCTCAGGTTACCGCTGATGCACAATGGTAAAGCTTTCCTATCTTGGAGAACTTACTTGTCCCGATTTCCAATAGCCCGCCGGCAACTGCAACGACTCTCGCTACCGCGTGTCTCCACCACCAGCTTCGCCGCCATCATGCTTCGCATGGCCGTGTCGAGCTTCTTACTGTCGCCACCCGTAGCCGCCGTACAGAATCCCCACGCTCAGCAGTTGATACAGGTGAAAGCCAACGCCCCGACTACTAATAAGACTACGAATAAGAAGACAGAGCCCGCCGAACCGCTGGTCGCCCCGCCCGGTTCCGACGTCTACGTCGCCCAGCGCGGAGACAGCATCCCCTCCGTCGCCCGCAAATATCTGAAGCGCACGAAATACCTCACCTCGGCCGATCTGGCCGAAGCCATCCGCGATGCCAATCACAACCGTCAGGGGGTCTTCCTGAAATCCGGAGAGCAGATCGTCATCCCCGGAATTCTCGAATCGCCAATTGTAGAGAAATCGGTCCCAGTTGCAAGCAATTTCGAAGTCCGCGCCATTTATCTCACCGGAGTCATGGCTGGCAGCGAACACGGCGAGCGCATTATCCGCCACTGGCGCGAAGTCGGCGGCAACGCCGTAGTCTTCGATATCAAGGATAGCGACGGTATCGTCAACATTGCCTTCGACCATCCTTTGGCCACCGGTCAGCGCCACTACATCTCCGATCTGCCCAAGCTCATCCACTTCCTCCATTCGCAAAACATGCACGCCATCGCCCGCATCGCTATCTTCCGCGACGAGCACCTCGTCACCAGTCATCCCGAGCTAGCCGTGAAGTCGCGCCGCACCGGCGAGCCCTGGCGCGAAAATGGCAAGCTAGTCTGGACCGATCCCTCGAACCTCAAAGTTCAGGACTACGATATAGCTCTAGCCAAATTCGTAGCTCAATCCGGAGTCGATGAAGTCCAATTCGATTACGTCCGCTTTCCCGCCGAAGGCGACCAGAAAGATGCCGCCTTCACCTATCAGACAGCTCAAGAATCTCAGATCAATACCAAACAGCCGTGTCATCCTGAGCGAAGCGAAGAGCCTGCCCTGAGCTTGCCGAAGGGACCCATGCATTCGCCGGAGTCGAAAAGAACATCACAGGGAATCCCGTCCGCCGATTCCGCCACGAATTCCGCGTCTTGCAAAGACATAACCGCACCGTCCGCGAAACAGATGCAGCGCTCCGACGTAATCGCCAATTTCCTCGATCGCGCCTACGCCCAAATCCATCCCACCGGCGTCCTCCTCTCGCTCGACGTCTTCGGAGTCATGGCCTGGCAGCGTCCCGTCGATCTCGCCCACACCGGCCAGGACATCGTAGCCATGTCTAAGCACTGTGACGTGCTCTCGCCCATGATCTACCCCTCGCATTTCTTCGGCATGGATGGCATAGCCCATCCCGGCGACGCGCCCGAACATTTCATAGGCGAGTCGATGGATCGCTTCAAGCTCATCACCAAAAACAGCAATGTAGTTATTCGCCCCTGGCTGCAAGCCTTCGCCTGGCGCACCAAAACTTACTCGCCCCAATATGTTGAAGTTCAAATCGAAGTAGCCAAACAAAAAGGCGGCATAGGATTTCTTTTCTGGAACGCCAACAACGATTACTCCAAGCCCTACGCCGCCATGCCCGAAATGCAAGAGGCTAAAAATAAAGGCCGCTACTTCCGCGGAGACGAAATAGGAGCCAAGCCCGAATCGACTCCGACTCCGACTCCCGCAGCAGCAACCGTCGCGCCCGTTCGCGGCAACAACGCTATCGTGGAGACGGGCGACAGCGCCCATCCCGCGCAGAAAATCTGGCGCCACTAATCTCCCGTCCCTCAAGTTCGTATCAAAATTCTCATTGTCATCCTGAGCGAAGCGAAGGACCTATGTATTTTGTTTGCACTACCAACGCGCTTCAGTGAGTGATAATGGCATGCCGCGAGTCTTCGGGAAGGGCACGAGTTCCACTCGTGCCGCTACGCTGCTGACAAATTGTCCGCGCTTTAGCGCCTGAGGCGAGCTTCTGGCGAGCGCAATGAGTTTTTCCGCAACGTTTTAGCCGTGCCGCTTTGAACCGCGTTCACCCGCGGCTTCACGGTTTGCTGAAAAACCCACCGTTTGTTCTTGCTTTTGGGTGGCGCAGCGGTTCACCGCTGCGATAAACCGTATTGTCTTCAGTGCCGGCTTCAGCCGCTGAGGTCATACTGCCGCGCATCCCCAGGAGTTTCTCGGCAATCTGTTCCGCCGGGGGCGGATGGCCCACCTTAGAATCACCGAACTGAGGGCGGCCCATTCTTGCGCGTTCTTGGCGCAAGAGTGGGAGATCACACTGCCCACAACATGCCCTTCTTTTTGGGTGGCGCAGCGGTTCACCGCTCTTGCACTTGCCTTTGGGTGGCGCAGCGG